>ENA-ORNP01001944-ORNP01001944.1-human-gut-metagenome-genome-assembly--contig:-NODE-1944-length-18974-cov-3.267192_pt1 | contig 18974 bp, 14 predicted proteins | sample MGYA00242119_ERZ509030 | MGnify/ENA primary metagenome ERZ509030 (study PRJEB26280, sample SAMEA2338708) | human gut metagenome | biome: human gut; feature: human-associated habitat; material: faeces... | reverse complement strand
TTTGCAGAAATATGCTTATGATCCAAAAATTAATGTTATTTAAAGCAAATGATAATTTATTAAATATGAGTAATGATTTCCAAGATGTAATATCAAATGGAGGGTTTGATATAATAGTTTCAAATCCTCCATATGCAATACTAAAAGTAAATAAAAAAGAAAATAAAAAAGAAGCATACCGAAAATATTATGATGAATTAACTGCAAAAATTAATAATGAAGTCAGTTATTTTAATAAATCAGAATATTATCAGTATTCAACAGAGGGAATGCTCAATTATTATAAATTATCAATTGAAATGATGTTAAATCTTGCAAAAAAAGAGGCAAGTTTTGGAATAATATGTCCTGCAACACTTTTTACTGATTGTAGTACAAAAAAGTTACGCAAATTTCTATTGCTAAAAAATAGAATTTCAGAAATTAATTATTATCCTGAAAATGCGAATCTTTTTGATAATGTATCTCAAGCAACAGTTATTTTCTATTTGACAAAAAACGAAAAAACTACCGATATAAATATAAAAATTAAAAATGACTCATTTATTGTTAATATTAAAGATATAGAAAAATCATTTTCAAACTTAGAAATACCTTATATAAATAAAATTGGATGGGAAATCATACACAAACTATCAAAATTTAAGAAATTAAAAGAAAATGGTAATATAAGAAATAAACGAGGAGAACTTGATTTAACCTTATATAAAAAATTTATTACTAATACCCCGACTAAATTCCGTTTAGTACGTGGGAATATGATAAGTGAAGAAAAGGGTATTATTGATAAAAATAATGAATTTGTTATGGAAGAATTTATTAATAACAAATCTGAAGATTATTTGATAAATGATTTTAATCAATCAAGGTTAATTTGTCAGCAAATATCAAACATAGATACATTAAAAAGATTAAACTTTACCATATCAAATAAGAATGATATTATTGCAAATTCTTGTAATTACTTGACAATTAAGAATAAAAAATCAATAAAGCCATTATTAGCAATTATGAATTCATATTTATTAAATTGGAGATTTAAAATATCAAGTGGGAATAATCATATAAATAATTATGAACTTGATGAACTTCCAATATTAGAATGTAATCAAGATTTTAAATCCAAAGATAAACTAGATTTAAATATTGAAATTTGCAAAAAATATACTCTTACAAATGAAGAAATTAAATATATTCTTAAAGATTATTATAGCAAAGATGAGCTATCAGATAAATTAGGGGAAGTATTAAATGTCTAAAAAGAAAAAATTATATAATCATATATCTCCTACGTTCAGTGATTTAGAAAAAAAAATGGTAGTTTGTATTCCACCTGGTGGGAACTGGAAGGATATTCCTGAAAGTATTCCTTCTCAAAGATTGGCACAAATTCGAAAAAGTGGTGGTAGAACAACCTACTATGGTAGATTAAAAAAAGATGCTCCAAGTTACACTATATCAACATATTTTAATAGGATGGGCAATGGATGTTTTATTCATCCTTCACAAGATCGCTTAATTTCTATTAGAGAAGGTGCGAGATTACAATCCTTTCCGGATGATTATATTTTCTATGGTAGCAAAACCTCTCAATATAAACAAATTGGGAATGCAGTACCACCTCTTTTGGCAAGACAAATAGCCAGTTTATTGGAACCTTATATAAAAAATAAAACTTTTGTTGATTTATTTGCAGGTGCAGGAGGTATGTCTTTAGGTTTTTCAATGCAAGGTTATAAATTATTAGGAGCAATTGAAATAGAAAAAAACTTTTTTGAAACATATAAAATGAATCATCCTGAATTAGCTGAAGAACATTTAATAACGGGGGATATTTGTTTAGAAGAAAACAAACAAAAACTTGTCAATAGTTTAAAGGAAAAACCTGATGTCATTGTTGGGGGACCACCTTGTCAAGGATTTTCAACTGCTGGATGGAGAAATCCAAATGATAAACGTAATCAGTTATTTAAAGAATTTGTTAATATTGTAGATAAATTAAAACCTGATTTCTTTGTTATGGAAAATGTTCCTGGAATTCTTACTATGAGAAAAGGGGCAGCATTTAAAGAAATTATTGAGTCCTTTGAAGAAATAGGTTATTTTGTAAATGAACCTATTAAATTAAATGCAGAAGAATTTGGAGTTCCCCAAAAACGTAAAAGAATTTTTATAATTGGTTCAAAAAATGGAATTATCATAAAACAGCCAAAACCTATTTTCTCTGCAAATGCAAATTTACCCAAACCTGTAACTGTTGAAGAAGCGATTTATGATTTACCTGTACTAGGTATTGCTGACGGAAATTATTGCATTGAATATGATTCAAATCCTCAGTCGCCTTATCAAAAACTAATGAATGGATTAATCAATTTCAATGAATTCGTCCACCTTATGAGTAATAAATGCTCTTTGGGTAATATTGGATAATTCTTCAATAATAGAATTCATAGTTATTTTTGCTTCTTTATATTTCTTGCAACTTAATTCTTTATATAGAACTGTAAGAAATTTTTCTATTTTATCATTTATAATATTTTTAACTTTTCTATTGTCTTTCTCTTTATAATTAGCGAGTTCTTCAAAGGAAATCCTTATATATCGTTGTGCATTACTCGTCTTATTTGCAGAAGAACATTCTTTAGTTATCGGAATATATGTGCTTTTATCCATAGGATTAAAGTTGGGAAACTTATGATCATAATATGAATATTCAGGATGTAAATATGTTTTTAAAAACTCTTTATAACCTTTTTCATAAATATCAGATAAAATAAGTAAAACATTATGTAAATGTAGACGCATAACTTTACTTAAAGCTAAAGCTTTATCTTCGGTATCAATAGCAGTCTTTAATTTATCCCATAATGGTTTTGTATGCCACGAAATAACTTGTTCGCCATTTGCTTCGTCTTTAATTAGTTGTTTTACATCACTTAATGTTATCCTATTATTTTTTTTACTGTTACAAGATGAACACATTGGGTTAAATTTACCCCTATGAGTAAAACCTAATGAAATAGGACCTATGTGATCAGCACTCATTCTTGCCTTTTTACCACAAATCGGACAAATTTCTTCTTTTGTATAACTCTGAAAAGCACCCATAAGACGATTTGCTAATGTATAATCTCCTTCTGCCCAATTTTCATATGCTCTTCTATCTTGAGTATATCTTGCTAAATTTTCTTTGTGTCTTCCTGTATCTTCTTCGCTTCTGCAACATGCGTTGTAAGTGTGAAATCCATCTAAACGATCAGGAGGATTACACATAACTCCTGGACTGAGTTTACCCTTTGCACACTTATTAACATAATTAATACGAATATATTGTTTGTATTGACTTATATCAATATTACTTGGAATTTTAAATATTCTTTGAAAAACATTTTTTGCTGTTTCAGGATTTTTTCCGTATAAATCATCAAAAATTTGAAAAATATCTAAATCATATATTTCATAACTAGAATTCGCCAATTCATTTATTTTTTTAAGAGTATTTTTATTTGGATAAACATAAAAAATACTCATTTCTCTTCCACATATTTGACAAGGTTTCATACCTTTTAGTTCTTTTGGGTGGATATACCTTGCAACATCTGCTCTACAATTGAGCTTAAGTTTTTTTACCATATCGTCCCACCATTTTGTTAAAACCGGATCAGACTTTCCTGTTCTCACCCAACGAATATTGCCGTTATCGTCAAATTTATTAGGCATATCTTTGTAATTAGGATGTTTTACAATATATTCCATATATTGTAAAAACTTTTCATGCCATTTTCGTTGGTTTCTTTTAGCCATACATCCTCCTACTTGGAAAGAGAAAAAGCCTCACATGGGCTTTTATTAATATTATATTATAAAAAGTTACAAATTTATTGTTAATTATTTTTGAAGTATAATAAATCCCTAGAGAGTGGTATTTTCAGGAAATTTGTAATGGAAATAATGCAAAAATATGTTAAACCATTTAACATTTATTGTTATGAAAATAACAAATATACTTTCTTTCATATTGATATAGCAAATAAAGAGATTTTTTATTCAAATCTCTTTGATTATTTTTTCGATGAAAATAAATTAATTCAATATATTGAAAATCAAAAAGGTATTCATTTTAATCCTTCAAAGAAACAATATATTACTTTATATAAACATCTTAAAAATTATATTGATATTGAAAATATTGAAATAACAATTAATATGCCCGATTGTCAAGAATTTATTCAAACTTTATCCGAAGAAACAACTATACAAAATGAAAATAAAAATTTAAAGGTTCGGCTTGATAAATTTGGAAAAATTGGAGAATATTTTTTCAGTATAATACTATCTATTTTTTTTAAATTTGACTGTATTATACCTAAAGTTCATTATATTACAGATAATAATATGAATGTATACGGAATTGATACGCTTTTTTATTCAAATCAAGATAATTTATTATTATTTGGGGAGTCTAAGTTTTGTATTAATCTTCAAAATGGTATAAATCTAATAAATGAATCTTTGAAACAATATGAACAACAAATAGAAGAAGATTTCAGATTAATTCTTAGTGGAGGATTTAAAAATCAATGCAATAAGGTTTTTAATGAAAAATTTGGAACAATAAGGGATATAAGCTTGACAATGAAAGATTTTATTGAAAAAGCTAATATAGAAAGAATTGGAATCCCTATATTCATTACACATGGAACAGAAACTGACGAAAAATATATTTTAAAAAAATTAAATAAATTAAATTTCAAAGTTTTTTTAGTGTTATATGATTCAAATTTATTTTTCTTTCCAAGAGAAAAATTATTATTAAATATTGAAAATAAATTATAATTATATGAATTACCAGTTTCTTTAAGCTCTGTGATACTTTTATCAATAGATATTTCTTTTTCTTCATAGGTTATTCCAAATACAGCTCCGCGTGCTTCAACAAATGATTCACTAACTTGTCCCGAAATTAAAACATCACCTTTTTTTACGTATTGATTTTCACAAACATTAGACTTTCCATTATAAACTATAAATTTTTTTATAACAGCGTCTTTTTTAGCTACAATATTACCATATTGTTCAACTTTAGCTGTTTGTTCATTATTATTAATAATAACATAAATAGTAGCTCCATCCTTATAAGCACTAATCCACTCATAATCTGAAAAGCTAATACGAAGATTTTTTGATAATTCCTCAAAATCAATACTAATAAAATTCCAGAACATAAAATGCGTATATTCTTTTTTTATTTTTTCTTCAATTTGATTATTAATAATGTACTCGCCATTAAAACAAATATTACTTACACGCATGGTATTAATGTATAAAACTAAAACAAATATTAAGCATGATAAAATTAAAATAAGATTTTGGAGGATTCTTTTTTTAATTTTTGTGATTTCATTTTCCGATAAAGTATAATTTATTTTATTTTCATCTAAATATTTTTTGGTAATCCCATCCGTTTTAAAATATACAAAGTTATCTAAAACCTTTACGCTTGAAGCTACAATTTTTTCACTATACTTAAAAAACAAACTCTTCTTCATCTTAATGCTATAAATGTTCATCATTTTTTCTCCTTACCATCATAATTTGTCCTTTAATTACAAGCAAATAACCATCCATCTTACTAATTTGAAGTTTAGTCCCGGTTATTAAAAAGTGCTCAAGTTCAATTGAATTATTTAAAACTTCTTTTATTTTGATGTAATTTTCAATCATAAGTTCATCATAAAACCAATAAAGCTTATCCTTTTTTTGCACTTTCTCACCAATAAAAATGTATGCATTAAGATTAAAAAAAATTCATCTCCCAAAGGAAATGAATTAATTTTTATAAAACTAAAAACAATAGCCAAGCTAGTCCATAATAAATTGCAATTGCTAAAAGATCATTTAAGGTAGTAATAAATGGTCCTGATGCAACAGCTGGATCTACATGAATTTTAGTAAGTAAAATTGGTACAAAAGAACCAACAATACTTGACGCAGTCATAGCAACTAAAAGGGAAATACCAACAATACCCGCTGCTTTTAAGCATTCATAAACCATAAAAGGATCACCCTCTACAATTGGCTGCTTACGAATACATAAAAAAGCAAAGACAAAAATAAAGGAAACAACACCTAAAATTAGACCATTTAAAAAACCAACACGAAGCTCCTTTAAAATTGTTTTTCCATAGACATGTTCATCCTCTTGATCAGATATGACACGAATTGTAACCGCAAGCGACTGCGTACCAACATTTCCAGCCATATCTAAAACCATTGATTGGAAAAATACAATGGCTGGTAAAACAGCAATAACGGTTTCAAACGTTGAAAGCATCATCGATACAACAAGTCCTAAAAACATTAGTGCAATTAACCAAGGAAGTCTTTTCTTTATTGATGAAAAAGTTGATTCATCAAGATCATCATTTTCTGTTAAACCTCCGAGTTTAGCATAATCATCTTGCAATTCTTCACCAACAGATTCAGTAATATCATCAGACGTAATAACTCCAACAAGCTGATGATTATTGTTTAATACGGGAATTGAATCAAGTCCATATTCCTTAATTTCATGTAAGCAATCACTTACAAGTGTTGTTGTAACAAGAGTGGGATAAGATGTTTTTATTATATCATCAAGATTTGTATCTTCTCTTGCAATAATTAAATCACGTAAATCAATTGAGCCATAAAATACATTATTTTCTTTTATTACATAAATTGTTGAAACATTATCGTTATCTGCAGCCTCTTGAATAAGCATTCTCATTGCTTGTTTTACGGTTGAGCCATAAGAAATAGAGATATAATTGGTAGTCATTTTAGAACCAATCATATCATCATCGTATGATTCAATCAGGTGAATATCATCCTTAGTATCATTGTCCATTAAATCAATGATTTTAATTTTATCCTTATCATCAAGCTCATCAAGAACATCGACCGCATCGTCGGCATCCATCTCCTGAATGATATCAGCAGCCTTATCATAATCAAGTTCGTCAACATAATCATCGACATCCTCTAAATAAGAGAAAACCTCAGCTGTTTTTTCATTACCTAAAATCTTATAAAGTTTAATACGTTCATCCTTAGTAAGTTTTTCAACGACATTAGCAATATCACTTTCATGATAATCATCTAGCTGCTTACGCTTTTCATCATCAGAAATATTACTATCAATGATTTTTTCGATTTCAGCTTCATAATCTCTTTCTTCTTCAGACTTTAATTCTGCCATAATATTCACCAGTCCTTTCTTTAAAAAATGCCCTAAAAAGGGCAAGCATTAGAAATCAGCTAAAGAAAGTGCAATCTTCATCATATTTGTGAATGAATTTTGACGTTCTTCTGCAGTTGTAACCTCATGGGTAATAAATGAATCAGAAATTGTAAGTAGGCATGTAGCACGTTTATTAAGATATTTTGCAGTTGCAAACAATGCAAAAGACTCCATTTCAACGGCACCGCAACCATGCTCATCTCTTACAGATTGCCAACTAAAATTTGGATTTGGATGATAGAAAACATCGGATGAATGGGCACGACCCTCTTTTAACTCAATGCCAAGCTTCTTAGCTTGTGAGTGTAAATACTTATTTAATTCATCATTAGATGACAGTACATCTTCTTCATAACCAAATGCAACCTTAGCAAATGTCGATTCACTCCAAGCATCCTTAATTAAAACAGTATCATATACAGCTAAATCCTTTGAATACGCACCAGCTGAGCCAATTCTGACAATATTTTCAACGCCATAGAATGAATAAAGTTCATAAGCATAAATACCTAAAGATGCCATACCCATACCAGAACCCATAACAGAAATAAGCTTTCCATTATATTTTCCTGTATAGCCAAACATATTTCTTACACCATTAAATTTAACAACATCTGTTAAAAAATTATCTGCAATAAACTTCGCACGAAGAGGATCTCCTGGAAGTAAAACTGTTTTTGCAATTAAATTTTCATCCCTACATTCAATATGAGGAGTTGGAATATTAGTATTGCTCATTAGATGAACCTCCTTCTACAATTTGTACGCCGCATGATGCCCCAATTCTTGAAGCGCCAGCTTTAATCATTTCATCAAATTCAGCCTTATTATGAACCCCACCTGATGCCTTCACACCCATATCTGGACCTACAGTTTCACGCATAAGCTTAACATCACAAGCAGTAGCTCCACCAGTACCAAAGCCAGTTGAAGTCTTAACAAAATCAGCCCCAGCACGCTTAGCACACTTACAAGCTTCTACCTTTTCTTCATCAGTTAAATAACATGTTTCAATAATAACCTTTGTTGTAACACCATTTGCAGCATCTACAACAGCCTTAATGTCTTCATAAACATAATTCCAATTATGAGCTTTAGCCTCACCAACATTAATTACCATATCGACCTCATCAGCACCATCGGCAATTGCTCTTGTTGTTTCATAAGCCTTTACATCTTTAGTATTTGCACCAAGTGGGAATCCTATTACAGTACAAACTAAAACATCGCTACCACTTAATAATTCATGAGCAAAAGATACCCAATATGGATTTACACAAACACTCTTAAAATCATATTTGTTTGCTTCGGCACATAGATTGGCAATTTGCTCACGTGTAGCTGTTGCCTTTAATAATGTGTGATCAATGTACTTACTATCTTTCATATATATTCCTCTTCTTTCTTTAGTTTATAAGTCAAGGACTTGCGCAAAAGGTACCTCCTTAAGCGCTACCTTTACCTCATCAAATTTAGTTTTTAAAATGATCTTACGAGCCTTTTTAAAGCTCTTTTCATCAACCATTAAAACATCATATAGTCTCGCATCAACAAGACCTAAATATTTATCTATTTTCTTTTTTAAATCTTCATAGGATACAATTATTCTACTAGTACCAGTATCAATTCTTACAAGCTTTACGCATGGTGGAATAACAAATGGTTTTTTTAAGTCCATATCTACACCGACATAAACCCGACGTGATTCATTTTCTTTAAAGAAAACATAATTTAAAAAATCATATCCATCAAGATTTTGAATTTGATCTTTTATCTCCAAGAATGAGTAAATACTTGCAAGAGATTCCTTATCAAGACGAGAATAATTCATAAACTCCTCTTCATATTTTTTCTTATATCCAACCTTTACAAGCTCAAAAGCATTAATTAAAAGTGATCTTTTAAAAGGAGAAACATCTTCAAAATACTCATTATAAACAGAAAAACCAAATCTTTTACAAATCACTTCAATCATATCAACTATTTTTGAAACCTTATATGTATTGTTTAAAACATCAAACTCAACATAAATATTCAAATCTAAATATTTAGGATCAAGTCTTTGAATATTTGATACAATTGATTTTGTATTAAAAATGAAATCTGCGTCCATATTAATTACTGTATTATGATATTTAGCTACCTTGATTGCACCCTCTTGAAGTAATCTCATATAAGGCTGAGCTTCTAAATAAGTTAATAACTCGGCTTTATCGTAAACACGGGTTCCTTCTTTAAAAAAATAGTAACGAAATTTCATTTTATCACTTCCAATGTTGATTTTATCATTTTTGACACTAAATGTCAAAAATCTTCTTCATATCTAAAAGAGCGGAGTAGTCAGTCATTTTTACGGTTAAAGGGGAAACACTTATTTTTCCTTCATTAATTATACTAATATCCGTCTTACATTTTTCAAAAACAGAGTCTATAGGACAAAATTCGAAATTAAATTCTTTTATATTTTTGGGAATATTAATATTAAGACTATAATTCTTACTATATAATTTAAATTTCATTATAGTATCAAGCATTTTTCTTACAAATATTAAATCATTTGCTTCGTAATCATAAGCGACTGAAAAAGCTAACGAATATATACTTTTTAAACAAGCCTCTCTTGCAACAGCTACTGTGCCTGAATAAAAAGTATCAATTCCTAAATTATAACCTTTATTAATCCCTGAAACAATTAAATCTGGTTTAAAATTAGTAAATTTTAAGCAAAAAAGTACTGATTGAACGGGAGTATATGGTTGTTGATAAAATTTTATACCTTCTACTTCCTTATAAAAAGTAAGTTCAGATGCATTATGTTCTTCAATATTAATTGAATGCGATTTAGCACTTTGATTAAAAGAAGGTGCAATAACCATTACCTCACCATAAGGCTTTAGCATTAAAGCTAAAGCCTCAAGGATAGGTGATGATACACCATCATCATTACATACGAGGATTTGCATAGAAACTTAAAACAATATTATGACATCTTGGACAAAGCTCATCATCTAAAACTTCAGGCACAGTTGCCCAACATCTTGAACAAACATGACCTTGAGCAGCTTCTACAGTAGCCTTAAAGCTATCGCCCTTAACCTCTTCATATTGAGAAACAATTAAAATTTGTGCAATATTAGCATTCAAGCGTTTAAATAAATCACTAGCGTGTTCATCTAATGTTAAAGTTAATTTTGCGGCAAATGACTTACCAATTACTTTACTTGCACGTGCTTCTTCTAAAGCCTTTAAAATTTCTTGACGATAAGTCATAAATTCATCAAAATCAGCCTCTAAAGATGTATACTTAGAATAATCACAAACCTTAGGCATATCCTCAAGATATACATCAATTTCTTTCTTTCCAGGTAAGAACTCATATGCTTCTGACGCAGTATGAGGAATAATTGGGCTTGTCATTGTAATTAAAATCTTAGCAGCATTATATAATACTGTTTGTACACTTCTTCTTGTAATGGATGATGCAGGCTCAATATATAAAATATCCTTAACAAAATCAAGATAGAATGCACTTAAATCATTAGCAATAAAAGTATTTAAAGTCTTATAAACAGCATTAAAATCAAATGCATCATAAGCCTCATGAAGGCTCTTAACCAAACCATTAAGTTTAATCATCATATATTTATCAACATTTGGCATTTCGTCTAATGAAACAGCCTCATCCGGATTAAAGTCTTCAAGATTAGCAAGCATAAACTTAATAGTATTACGAATCTTACGATAAGAATCAGAAACTTGCTTAATTAGCTCCTTTGACATAACGAAATCAGATTTAAAATCAACAGATGAAACCCAAAGACGTAAAATATCGGCACCATTTTCATTACATACCTTAATCGGATCAACTGTATTACCTAAAGATTTTGACATCTTTCTGCCTTCACCATCAAGAGTGAATCCATGTGATAAAACAGCCTTATATGGAGCAACACCGGTTGTTGCAACACCCGTAATAATTGATGAATTAAACCATCCACGGTATTGATCTGAGCCTTCAAGATATAAATCAGCTGGATACTTTAAACCTCTTCTTTCAAGAAGCTTATGACTTGAACCTGAATCAAACCATACATCCATGATATCCATTTCTTTTTTGAAAATACCATTTGGAGAATGAGGATTTGAATAACCTTCTGGTAATAAATCCTTAGCTTCACGCTTAAACCATTCATTTGAACCAAATTCATCAAAAATTTGAGCAACATGTTCAATTACTACCGGATCAAGAATAGACTCTCCATCCTCACAATAAAATACTGGAATAGGAACACCCCATGCTCTTTGTCTTGAAATACACCAATCATGACGATCACGAATCATATTTGAAATACGTGTATCACCCCATGTTGGATTCCATTTAACCTTATGAATTTGCTCTAAAATTTCATTCTTAATTGGATCAATAGATGCGAACCATTGAGGTGTAGCTCTAAAAATAACAGGCTTTTTAGTACGCCAATCATGTGGATAGCTATGAGTAATAGGTTGAAGCTTTAATAATAAACCTTTTTCCTTTAAATCTTCGATAATTGAATCTTCTGATTTTTCATAGAACATACCAGCATATTTGCCAGTTTGAGGCATTTGAATACCCTTATCATCTACATATACTAGCATAGGTAGGCCATATTTTTTACCTGCCTCATAGTCTTCTTCTCCATATCCAGGAGCGATATGTACAAATCCTGTACCATCAGTTGTAGTAACATAATCAGCATTAATCGAAATACCAAAACGATCATCATATAGTGGATGTTTGTACTTAATATTTAAAAGCTCATTTCCTTTATAGCGTTTTAAAACATTAATATTTTCAAGGCCTAATGACTCCTTCAAAGCGTTTAATAAAGCCTCAGCACATAATAATTTGCCCTTATTTGAATCAATTAAGCAATAATCAATTTCTGGTCCTGCACAAACAGCGACATTTCCAGGTAATGTCCACGGAGTTGTTGTCCAAACAAGGAACGATGCACCCTTAAGCTCCCCTTCTTGTTCAACAATTGGAAATTTAAAGTAAATAGACTTACTTGTTACATCCTTATACTCGATTTCAGCCTCAGCTAAAGCAGATTCTGAAGATGGTGACCAATAAACTGGCTTTAGGCCTTTATAAATTAAACCTCGTTCAACCATTTTACCAAAAACTCTAATTTGATCACGTTCAAAATCATGTGTTAAAGTAATGTAAGGATGATCCCAATCAGCCATAACACCTAAACGTCTAAACCCAACCTTTTGGCGTTCAACCTGCTTATAAGCATATTCAGCACATAAATCTCTAAATTGTGATAAAGGAATTTCCTTTCTATTTACACCTGACTTTTGTAAAGCATTTTCAATAGGAAGACCATGTGTATCCCATCCGGGAATATATAAAGAATAAAATCCATTCATATTTTTATATCTTACGATAATATCCTTTAAAATTTTATTTAAAGCATGGCCTAAATGAATATCTCCATTAGCATATGGTGGTCCATCATGAAGTGTATATTCACGTAATCCTTTATTTTTTTCTAATACTTTCTCATATACATGATTTTGATTCCATTTTTCTTGAATTAAAGGTTCCTTTTGACCTAAATTACCACGCATTTCAAAATTTGTTTTACCCATTAAAAGGGTATCTTTGTAATCCTTCATTTTATTCCTCCTTAAAAAAATAAAAAACGTCCTTAAAAAAGGACGCCATTGACGTGTTACCACCTTAATTCTAGGAAAACCTAGCACTCATTATTCCTTAACGCGGAAGACGGAACACCCTCATCGAATGTCCATTTTTGTTAGTGATCTAAAGATAACTATTGTTGGCTTTCACCATCCCAACTCGCTTGAATGTGCGTTACCTTTCGTCTAACTCATCAATGTTTATATACGAAATAATTATATACTATTTAATAATTTAGTACAAGTAATTTTTTTAGATTTGGTGAAGTAGTTCATTTAATGAACCATCAGAAAATTCTTCCTTACGAGCAAAACAATAGGTATAATCATTAATTTTTACAGTATTACCATCAACAGCATAACAAGCACCTGCAAAAAAAGCTAAAAGTTTATTTACACCCATAATTGGAAGCTTTTCAAAATTAATAATTAAAGGGCTTCCAAGCTTCATTTGATCAACCAAAAAGGCCGCTCTTTCATCATCATCTTGAATTTGTTCAAAAATAACTCTTTCTGAGGCTAGTGTTGTAGCCTCATTATTTAAATTATTAGAAGCTTCTTCATATTCATTTACTTTTTTTGATTTTGAAAATAAACCCATATTAATTAGCCTCCCTTCCCACATCATAGCCATCATTAGTTTCAAAAGGAATAACAGACGCATGATTATTCTTTCTCATCATAACTAGAGTTGTATCAGCATAATTTTGTAAAATAGCCGTACGCTGAGGCGGACATGCAATAATAACCTGAAGTGGCATCGTTGAAATAAAGTCCATCATAGATTTCATACGATTAGCATCCATCTTATCAAAAACCTCATCAAAAATAACCAAACCAATTGAATCACGATTTGCGGTTTTATTTTGCGAATAAATACGGACAAATGAAGCAATGATAGCTACATAGAATGGAACCTGAGTTTCACCTCCGGATTTTTCTTTAAATACCTTTGAGTAAAGCATTGATTCACCAAATTCATTGATAATCTTAATATCATAATCCATATATGTACGATAATCAGTAAATTTACTAATTGCACCATTTGAGTTTAATTCGTCACTTGCAAGAGATGTAAATAACATATCAAGCTGTTCATTATACTGCTGTTCAAAATCATAGTTAAAAATTGAACGGCCATCACTTATAGAATCAGCCTTAAACATATCATAGAACGCTGCATATTGACTTGATTTAGGGAAAATAAATTCATAAGAATCACGACCAAACTTAATTGACTTAAGAGTATCATTAATCTTAGAAATTTCCGCCTCAGCTGTCATTATATTATTACGAAGCTTAGAAATAAAGTCTTCCTTAAAAATAATTTCAGCTGTCTCACGAGCTTTACGAACTTGCTCCTCTTGCTCTACTAATGTAGATTTTTCAAGCTTATTTAATTCATCTAGATAGTGAGGCATTTCTGATGTACCAAGAGCCAAATTAGATGCATATGTATTAATATACTTCATTTGCTTATTAGTTAATCCATCAGCTAAATTATCATAATTTTGATCACATTTACTCATACGACTGTTAACATCATCAATTGCACGAGGAACAGCCATTTGCGCTACAAGATCCTTATATTCATCCTTGGCCTTTACCTCAAGCTCAAGATTGTCAGCCATAAGCTCACCTAATTCTTTTTGAATTAGAACCTTATTAGTATCTAAATCCTTTATTTGACGTTCAAAAGTTTCAATTGTAGATTTAATTGAACCAATTTCTGATACAGCAAGCATCTTTTTAGCATCAGATTGCTTGATTAATTGATTAGTCTTTTGATATTCTTCTTCAATTTCAGACACAGAAAGCTTTTTAATAGAGGCCTTTTTCACATTTAATTCTGAAAGCTGTCTTGATAATTCATTAAATCTTAGAACCTTATCAAGAGATGAGATTAAAGATTTCAAATCAAATGATCTTAATGCTTCATTTTGTTCACGTAAAACATTAAGTTTATTATTTATTTCATAATATTCCGTCTTTAAGACATTACCCTTTGAATTCCAATACTCTGTTTGTTCACCAAGAGCACTCTTACCAATAAAACGATCCACATTTAAATTCATGTTTCTTACAACGAAGCCACGATAAATTAAACCATCATTAGTAATAGATGTTTGATATTTCTTAAGATCATATTCGTGATCACATCTTATAACATTACCACAGGTAAAATTAATATAATATCTTGCGTCTTGATTAATTGAATCCATAATTTCAGCAAGAGAGTTTTTAGAATAATCCTTGAATCGTTGCATTTCCTGCGTATTTACAAGTCCTAGTCCATAAGAACGATACTTCCCTTTGTTTCTAGCAAATATCTCAAGAGCGTCATCATAATACGTTGGCTCAACAATAAGGTCAAAACGACGATTACCTAAATATGCTTCAATTGTTCTTGCCCATTCTTTATCCTTAATTTCAATAAGCTCAGCAAAAATATGAACAGATATATCCTTATTAAACTTACGCTTTAAGCCTTCAACAATATCTTGTCTTATACCTAAAACATCCGGTGAATAATTTAAACGATTTTGACCAAGAGATGCAATTGCATTTCTTACCTCATTCATCTCTTTAACTTTTTCATCCTTAGCACTTTGAAGCTTACCAGTAGATATCAGATTTTCATTAATAACATCTTGGAATTCTTTATCATATTTAATTAATTCCTGTTTAGTGTTTTGAATCATTAAAGGGTCAATATTAGAAAGAGGAACGTTTGCAAACTCTTTAAATAATGGAGAATCATTTTCATGACGAATGCGATTAATTGTATCCTTAATTACTGATGCACGCTTTAAATAGTTTTCTTCAACACCATCATATTCACGAAGTTCATTCTTAACCTGATTAATCTGCTTATCAACATATTCTTCAGCTTTAAAATCATCATTATTAGAACCTTATATAATTCCTTACTTCTTTCATTAAGAGACTCAATATAAGTATCTTGACGGTTTATTTCTTGAAGTTTTGATTCTCTTCTTTCATTCATGATGGCAATTTGTGTTTCTAGATCACCCTTTTTAGAATCATAATTTTCAAGCTCAAATAATTTTAAAAGATAGCTTAAATATTTTTTATCCTCATTTACACTTAAAAGCTGATTATAAAGCTCTTGCATGTCATGTAGGTCATTAATTTTGGCCTTAATAACCTTAAGAGTTTCCTCAAGATTTTTATATGATCTGATTGAATCCTGAATTGGTGAAATATCAATTTGCTTTTCCTCGAGAATGTTTTGATAAATAAATTCCTTTACATCAGAAATAGGCTTAAAAGCTAAAGCCTTAGGAATCATTCTAAAGAAATCTTCATTAATAGAACCAAAAGCAGTTCTAAAGCCACGCTTCGCATCACGTTTAGATAGAAAATACTCAAATGAGCTATTTGTCTTTCTAAATTCAACAGTTGAATAAATATGATTATCATCGCTTACAAAGTATTGATCATTCATTCTAGTGTTACTTGCAAGATAGAAAAGACTCTTTACAGGTGTTAAATCACCGAATGCATCCATAACAACACCAACAAGGAAATATTTATCTTCGGTTTCATCATAAAATTCAAGACAAATATCACCCGTAACATTACCATCTCTTAAGTATTCCTTATCCTCAAGACCAAGCTTACACTTAATATAACCTCTTAAATCACGTTTACCTTTTTCATTAGCTGCAAGGTTAAATTGTGTATCACCAGCTGTTATCACATAGGTAATAGCATCCAAAATGGTTGATTTACCAGAGGCATTAGGTCCTGTAAGTAAAACATTATTTTTAACATTAATTGTTTCATTTGCAAGGTAATGCCAATTAATTAATCTAATTTTTGTTAACTTTTTCATTCCTCATCACCTGCTTCACTAACAATTCTTGAAACGGTATTATAAACCTCTGTAATTTCTTCTGTATTGATTGCATATAGAATAGTTGGCATTATAACTACCTTTGTATTTGACATTGTAATATCACCAATTGTTTCAATTAAATTAAAACGACGGAATAAACGAAGCGCTGAAACTAAATCCGTTTTATTGATTCTCTTCTTTATTTCAAGGAAATTATATTTTTCATGAATATCTAAAACTGTAATTACAACATTTTCGTTTAATGATGTTTCCTTTAAACGTTCATGATATAAAATTCTTAAAATAAGTAAGATAATAGTTTCATCACGACGAAGTTTAAGGAAGCCTGTATTTTGATCACTTTTAAGCATAATTGAGCCAACACCTTGATCAAGTTTAACCTCATAACCTAAAATTGCAAAAAATTCATCAAATACTTCTTTATAAGAAACGACAAAATAATAATTGTCCTTATTATCCTTCTTATCTCTTGCAAGGAAAGTACTCGCAAGAAGCTTATTTGCTATATCTTTGAATGTTGCCTTCTGAACATTAGTTAATCTTTCATATGAATCCAACATTATTATTCACCAGCCTTAATAATAAAATTTGTAAATGTAAACTTGTAATGCTTAACCTCATCATCAAGCTTAGTAACATCCCATGATTGCTCACAGGCATAAATTAAAGTATAAATTAACATCATTACTGTATCTAAATCCGTATTAGGATGACATACATTAGATGCTAACATTTCACCATCAATTTGATATTTATTAAAGAAAGCACGTATTTCTTTTTCCTCATATGGTAAGCCGTATTCTCTTAAATATTCTTCCGTTGATTCATCAAAATCGAATGTTGATAAATCAAGCATTTGATTATCAATTCTTGAATATCTACCACGAGGAGCGTATAAAGACGATTCCTGATCATAGGTTTTAGTTTGTCTTAGGGTAAACATTTGTTGAACCGTATTAATAGCCAAGTCCATATGATTAGCTTTACCCTCAAGCTTAATATACTTTAAAATTGTATTAAGCTTACCTGTGATATTATCATCTTCCGTTAATAAAAACTTAATTTTTCCAATTGTAGAATCGATATAACGCTTATTTTTATAATCGATTTCACTAATAAATGAATCAAGACTATTAAATACATCTATCATATCATCAAGATCATGATAAACTCTATGGCTTGGATCGTCGAGAGTACGATATTTTTGCTTATAGTCCTCTATTAGTGTATACATTATAGCTTCATTTTGTTCATATTCTTCAAGTTTTGTTACAATTGGAAGACGATATTTATTAATATTATCTCCGGTTTTTAATTTAACATAGCCATTATCTAAAAGCTCATTTTTATAATCAATTAGTCGTCCAATTAAATCTTTAATTTCAGAGGTATCTACAACCGTTTGAATATAGTCCTTCATTCTTGAATCTAGTCTTCTTATCGCTCTTAAAAGCTGTCTTGTATTTGAATAAACCTGCTCTAAAATCAAAGGATAATCACGATTAATCGGATTAGTTAACAATGAATAAATAGTATAAATATAACCATTATACTCATTTGGATTTAAATATGGTAAATCATCAACATAATCATCGCTATCATTATATACATATTGGGGAGCAACTTTAAGTAAAGCTTCACATAGTGTAATACCAGCATCTGTAAAATTGACAATTTCTTCATAATCAGCATTTACGTCGACGTAAATCCAACCAGCTTCTTCTATTTTTCTAAGGGCATAATAGGCCAAACTTTTTTTAGAGTTTGAGGCCTCATTAGCATCCTCATCATCTAAATCTTCATCCTTATCAAAAGCAAGATTGGAATTTTCTAAAAAATTAGTCAATTCATCTGCAAGAAGTTTTTTATCAGTTCCTAAAATTGAACACGTTTCATATATTTTAAATGCTTCAATTAAACAAGAAGCATATAATCTTTTATTCTTTGATGATAATATCGAAAAGAAATTTTCAGGTATAATATCAAATATATCCATAATCACACCTCACCTGACATTTACATAAACATATTTTAGCAAAATTTTATATTAATTGCAATAAAATGGGGCTGTAAAAAAATAAATTTCATTGATTGAAGTTTAGGAGCAACAGCTCCTTT
>ENA-ORNP01001922-ORNP01001922.1-human-gut-metagenome-genome-assembly--contig:-NODE-1922-length-19220-cov-4.655727_pt1 | contig 19220 bp, 19 predicted proteins | sample MGYA00242119_ERZ509030 | MGnify/ENA primary metagenome ERZ509030 (study PRJEB26280, sample SAMEA2338708) | human gut metagenome | biome: human gut; feature: human-associated habitat; material: faeces... | reverse complement strand
TTTGCCCATAAAAATATGCACCTCCAAATGTGTCTAACTTTTGGGGTGCATATCATTTCCGGAGTGTCCGTTTTTATGTCAATAGAGTATCTTGGCGCTTTTATCAATCTCCGCCCTCGGCGGTGCCGTTATAAATCTTCACCAGCTTTTCGCCGATCTTCTTTATATCCATATTTTCAACTGCCTTGCGTCCGTTCTCACGCAGTGACGGGAGCTTGCCCTCGTAAATCTCCTTTATCATACGCTCGAATTCGTCCTTATCCTTTGCCTTGTAGCAATCCGTACCGCCGTTTAACCAGTCGAATACCGGTATGTCACGGACAATAACATTTGCCTTTGCCGCAAGCGCCTCAAGAAGCACTATGCCTTCTGTTTCCTCTAAGGTAGGGAATATATACACGTCACAGCCGACATAAGCCTGCTTCAGCTCATCAGGCTGTACATAGCCTGCAAATGTGAGGTTAGGCAGCTTTGTCTTTACAGCCTTTCTTATCTTATGCGGCACGCTGTAAAGCGGAGTTTTGCCGAACCAGATAAACTTATAGTCGGGCATATCCTTTGCCATCTGAACAAAATCGAGAAGACCCTTACGCTCAAAGTAAAGTCCTACGGAGATTACGACCTTGTCATCGTCCTTTAAACCGAACTTTTTGCGGAATGCCTCCCTGTCGTTTTCCTTAGGCTCATATCTCGCAAGGTCAATACCGTTGGATACGGCATAGATCGGAGCAGTCAGTCCATAGCCTCTTATCAGCGACTTTGAATACTCGGTCGGGGTCACTATAACATCGCCCCTGCGGTAGCAGCTGCATATCCACTTCTTGAAAAGCCCCGAAATAAGATTAGAGCCGATGAACGAATTACGGAAGTCCTCCTGCGTTGAGTGAGCGTGGTACACCACTCTCTTGCCAGCCTTTTTTGCTTTTTTCGCAAGATGCTTTGACTTAAGTCCGAGCGTGTTTATGTGAACAACATCGTAGCTGTCCTTAGGGTCGAGCGTATATTCTATGCCGTTAAGCTCCATAGCTCTCTGCTGGTGCATGATTGCTCTGCCAAGACCGGATATTTTGATAAGGTTCATACCTTCTGAAAACAGGAGTACCTTCATATTAGTTTCCTTCCATATAATTACTGTGTGCGTAAACGTATAAAAGATATTTTATCATAATTGCCGGGTATCGTCAAGTAATATCAGGAATGATACCTTTCAAGGAACTGACGTGTACGCTCGTTCCGGCTGTTGTTGAATACCTCGTCGGGAGTGCCGTTCTCAATAACATATCCGCCGTCCATAAATATTACACGGTCGGAGATCTCGCTTGCAAACTGCATTTCGTGAGTTACAATAACCATAGTCATCTTTTCTTCCGCAAGGCTCTTTATTACCTTGAGTATCTCGCCGGTAAGTTCAGGGTCGAGTGCAGATGTGGGCTCATCGAAGAAAAGAAGCTCGGGGCTGAGTGCAAGCGCTCTTGCGATAGACACACGCTGCTGCTGACCGCCCGACAGATTGCACGGGTATTCGTTTGCCTTATCCGCAAGTCCCATTTTGCCGAGCAGCTCCATAGCCGTCTGTTCCGCCTGCATCTTATCCTGCTTTAACACATGGACGGGTGCCTCTGTGATATTCTTCAGCACCGACATATGCGGAAACAGGTTGAAGTTCTGGAACACAAGACCGATTTTAAGCCTTATATCGTGGAGCGTTTTGTTGTCGGCATATACCGCCTTGCCGTTTTCATCGTTTCTTGTCATAGTGATGCCGCATATCTCGCACTCGCCGCTGTCTATCTTTTCAAACTGATTTATACAGCGCAGGAGCGTTGATTTTCCGCTTCCCGACGGGCCTATTATAGATATTACCTCGCCCTGCTCCACATTGAATGAAATATCGTTTAAAACTTCGAGCTTTCCGAAGCTCTTTGATAGATTCTTTACACTGAGTATTGACATTCCGCCTGCTCCTTATCTGTAGTAGTTCAGTTTCTTTTCGATAAAGCCGAACAGTGCCGTGAGCACAGTAGCCATAACGAAATAGAAAACACCTGCAATAAACAGCGGAACGAGCGAGCTGTAGTTCATCATCTGCTGTTTTGCCGCAAGCATTATTTCCGAGTAAGCAACGACATTTGCAAGCGATGTATCCTTTACAAGCGTAATTACTTCGTTTGACGACGCAGGAACGATACGCTTTATTACCTGCGGGAGAATTATCCTGAAAAACGTCTGTGCCTTTGTCATTCCCAGAGCCGCCGCCGCTTCATACTGACCTCTCGGTATAGATTCTATGCCGCCTCTGAATATCTCAGCAAAATATGCCGCATAGTTCAGCACGAATGCGATAATTACCATAGTGAACATAAAGCTCTCTGCGGCAGGATCGACACCGCTCAGCAGGCTTTCCACGAATCCGCCCGAGCCTTTGGTAGCCGTCTTTAAAAACGGCAGCGCATAGTAGACAACTATGATCTGGAGCATAAGCGGTGTTCCGCGCATTATGAGTATGTATAGATTTGTAAGCCACGATATTGGCTTGAACCTGCACATCTTCAGCGCCGCAACGACAAGTCCGAGCGGTATTGAAAAAAGCAGCGTAAAGCCGAAAATTTTCAGTGTGGGGATAAGATTTTCGAGGAGTATCCCCGTAACCTTCATTATCTGTTCGCCGGTCATATTTCAATCATCCTTAATTTAATTATAATTCATCACGGTAAAGCGATAATTCGCTATTACGGCAGTATATTATTATTGTACCATAGATAAAGGGGTATTTGCAAGTAAAAGATGAAAAAACGCGGGAATTTAACAGAGGAAAAATAAGCAGAGCGGCAGCAACAAATAGATTAGTCGAAATTTACAAAAATTTTTCTTCATTTTCGGTACATAAAAACAAAAAAATTTTAAAAAACACTGGAAAAGTAGAATCAAATCTGTTATAATACTTATTGTATGGCTGAGAAGTCTGTAATTCTGCCGGTTGCGGCAGAGATGGAAAATTCAGACAAACGGCCGGAATAATAATTTAGGAGGAACCCCCCAATGGCACATAAGTATTGCTACCTCTTCTCAGAGGGTAATGCTACAATGAGAGAGCTTCTCGGCGGTAAGGGTGCAAACCTTGCAGAAATGACCAACATTGGTCTTCCCGTACCCCAGGGCTTCACAATTTCAACAGAGGCTTGTACAAAGTACTACGAAGACGGCCGTAAGATCAACGATGAGATCATGGCTGAAATCAACGAATACATCGTAAAGATGGAAGGCATCACAGGCAAGAAGTTCGGTGATAAGGAAAATCCCCTGCTCGTATCTGTACGTTCAGGTGCAAGAGCTTCTATGCCCGGTATGATGGACACAATCCTTAACCTCGGTCTTAACGAGGACGTTGTTGCAGTAATGGCTGAAAAGTCAGGCAACGAGAGATGGGCTTGGGACTGCTACAGAAGATTTATCCAGATGTACTCCGACGTCGTTATGGAAGTTGGTAAGAAGTACTTCGAGGAACTCATCGACAAGATGAAGGCTGAAAAGGGCGTTACACAGGACGTTGAGCTTGACGCTAACGACTTAAAGGAGCTTGCAGGTCAGTTCAAGGCTGAATACAAGGCTAAGATCGGTGAAGACTTCCCCTCTGATCCTAAGGAACAGCTGATGGGCGCTATCAAGGCAGTATTCCGTTCATGGGACAACCCCAGAGCTAACGTATACAGACGTGACAACGATATCCCTTACTCATGGGGTACAGCCGTAAACGTACAGTCTATGGCATTCGGTAACATGGGTGACGACTGCGGTACAGGTGTTGCATTCACTCGTGACCCTGCTACAGGCGCTAAGGGTCTGTTCGGTGAGTTCTTAACAAACGCACAGGGCGAAGACGTTGTTGCAGGTGTTCGTACACCTATGCACATTCAGGAAATGGAACAGAAGTTCCCTGAGGCTTTCAAGGAGTTCACAGAAGTTTGCAAGACTCTTGAAGACCACTACAGAGATATGCAGGATATGGAGTTCACAGTTGAACACGGTAAGCTCTATATGCTCCAGACAAGAAACGGTAAGAGAACAGCTCAGGCTGCTCTGAAGATCGCTTGTGACCTCGTTGACGAAGGCATGAGAACAGAAGAAGAAGCTGTTGCTATGATCGATCCCCGTAACCTTGATACACTTCTTCACCCCCAGTTCGACGCAAAAGCACTCAAGGCCGCTACACCTATCGGTAAGGGTCTCGGCGCTTCTCCCGGAGCTGCTTGCGGTAAGATCGTATTCACAGCTGAAGACGCTGTAGAGTGGGCTGATAAGGGCGAAAAGGTAGTTCTGGTTCGTCTTGAAACATCACCTGAGGATATTACAGGTATGAAGGCTGCTCAGGGTATCCTGACAGTTCGTGGCGGTATGACATCACACGCAGCCGTTGTTGCTCGTGGTATGGGTGAGTGCTGCGTTTCCGGTTGCTCTGCAATCAATATGGATGAAGCTAACAAGAAGTTTGAGCTTGGCGGCAAGACATTCGTTGAAGGCGATGTAATCTCTATCGACGGTACAACAGGTAACATCTATGACGGTGCTATCGCTACTGTTGACGCTCAGATCGCAGGCGAATTCGGCAGAATCATGGCTTGGGCTGACAAGTACAGAGTTCTTAAGGTAAGAACAAACGCTGATACTCCCGCTGACGCTAAGAAGGCAAGAGAACTCGGCGCTGAAGGTATCGGTCTTTGCCGTACCGAGCATATGTTCTTTGAAGCTGACAGAATCGCCGCTTTCCGTGAGATGATCTGCTCAGATACAGTTGAAGAAAGAGAAGCTGCACTCGCTAAGATCGAACCTATGCAGCAGGCTGACTTCGAGGCTCTTTACGAAGCACTTGAAGGTTGCCCCGTAACAATCAGATTCCTTGATCCTCCTCTGCACGAATTCGTTCCTACAGAAGAAGCTGACATCGAGGCTCTCGCTAAGGCTCAGGGCAAGTCAGTTGAAACAATCAAGAACATCATCGCATCTCTCCACGAGTTCAACCCCATGATGGGTCACAGAGGATGCCGTCTTGCAGTAACATATCCTGAAATCGCTAAGATGCAGACTAAGGCTGTTATCAAGGCTGCATTAAACGTTAAGAAGAATCACCCCGACTGGACAATCGTTCCTGAGATCATGATTCCTCTGGTTGGCGATGTTAAGGAGCTCAAGTACGTTAAGAACTTCGTTGTTGAAACAGCTGACGCTGTTATCAAGGAAGCCGGCGCTGACCTCAAGTATGAAGTTGGTACAATGATTGAGATCCCCAGAGCAGCACTTACAGCTGACGAGATCGCTAAGGAAGCTGAGTTCTTCTGCTTCGGTACAAACGACCTTACACAGATGACATACGGTTTCTCTCGTGATGACGCAGGCAAGTTCCTTAACGCTTACTATGACGCTAAGATCTTCGAGAACGATCCTTTCGCTAAGCTCGACCAGACAGGCGTTGGCAAGCTGATGGAAATGGCTATCAAGCTCGGTAAGGCTACACGTCCCGATATGCACATCGGTATCTGCGGCGAACACGGCGGTGATCCCTCATCTGTTGAGTTCTGCCACAAGATTGGTCTGACATACGTTTCATGCTCACCCTTCCGTGTACCGATCGCAAGACTTGCAGCAGCTCAGGCAGCTATCGCTGACAAGAAGTAATTAAAGTATAAATACGGATAACGTATGATACGCCGCCCTGCCCGAAAGGACAGGGCGGTTTTGCGTATCCGGAAAAGCAGGTAGGTATCATATTTGCAACGCCGGTATACCGGTGGAGAATGACTTCCCGCTTGAAAACGGTTATATACTAACGCTGCTGCAAGGGTATGCAGTTAAATGGCAAGAAAGCAGGTCTTATCAATATCTGCGGCGCTCCGACAGACAGCCTATAGTATTAGCTGATAAGCAAACAGTTCAAGTACACGGCGGACTGTCTAATCCGGAAAATTGTATTTGATATGTATTCAGCGCAGACAGAACAGATACCAAAGCTTTAGATAAGCTTGAAAATTCAGAATAAAGCATTAAATATGCTATTTTTTCTTTTCAGCCGCCTGTTTTTCGGGCGGCTGAAAAATTTTTTTAAAAAAATGTCGATTTTATTGCAAGGTTTTTGCTTTTCAAACGTTATTATATATGAGGGGCAAAATATTTCCGCTGTTTTCAAAGAATTATTGCGTTGTCCGCACTGTTATGATAAAACTTATTACTTCCCGTCATTTTATGTTGACAATCGTTATAACTGCTGATAAAATAGATATTAAACAAACTATAGTATATTATACGGATTGTTGCTGAGTGGGGTGATGGTTTTGCTTTGTGCATATCTTGCAATGGTTGACAGCGACGACGAAAAAGAATTCGTTGCCTACCTTTACAAAAAATATAAAGCTTACCTGTTCAGTGTGAGCCTGTCTATTCTTCACAGCTATCCGGACGCGGAAGACGCAGTACATGAAACATTCGTGCGTGTAATCAATAACCTGCCCAAAATCAAGAATACTGACCCGGATAAAACCAAAAGCTTTATAACCGTCATAATACGCAATCTGTGCTACGACATTGTAAGAAAGAATAATCATCGGTCTTTTGAAAACGATTATGAAACCGACGAGCGTTATTTTTCGGACACGGTCAAAGAAGCCGAAACCAAACTTGATTTTGAAACGGTTATAAAAAATATCAGTAAACTTTCACCGGCACTCAAAAATATATCAACATTATATTTTGTCTTACAATACTCAGTAAGTGAAATCTGCGAAATACTCGGCGTCAGCGAGGATGCTGTATATTCTGCTGTTTCACGTTCAAGAAAAATTCTGTCAGAAAAGCAACAGGAAGGAGATATCAATGACTGACGACATCATAATAGCACAGGCGCTTGAAGCGGAGCTTCGTGCCGATATACAAGCCTACGACAAACTGCCGCAATATAAAGTCCCCCGACGTCTTGACAAACGAATATCAAAGCTTATCAGAAACAGTGAGAAAACTCAAAAAACAAAGCGGCAACACAAACCTGTTACCATAAAGCGCCGCTTGCTGATAGCCGCCATAATAGTAGCTGTCATGGCGGTACTCACCGGCGGAATCACGGTTATAACCAGACATCTCGGAGCATTTACTGTAAAGCAGTACGATATTTTTTCTATGCTCACAATAAGCAATATAGAAGACAGTCCGCTTGTACTTACAGAAAAATACCGTCTGGTTATGGATGATTCGCAATACACCAAAAAGGTCGTAGACGATTACGAATTTGTTTATACTATGTTCTATTCCGATAAAGCAAACGAAAAGTACCTATGCTTTTCGCAGTCCGTAAAGGGTATGTATGAAACGGTGCGGCTGAATACGGAAAACGCAATAACTTATCCCGAAACGGTTAAGCTTGATGACAACAATAGAAATGCCATCTATTTTGAAACCCACAATCACGAAAAAGTGCTCATCTGGGAACTTGATGAGTCAATAATAGAAAATTCTTTTTTAGAGATGATGAGTTTAATGGCAGATAATTTTGATGATGTATTTCAAAATTCATTTAAAAATACTAACACATCAGAAGAGGCAGAAAAAATAGATGCAGATAAAGATTATATATATACAAATTATGAGAAAACAGAAGTAAATTCAGGGAATTATGAAATAGATGTAAAAATACCAGTGATTAATATAAATTCCGAGGAAATAAAATCATATAATGAAGACATCAAACAAGTATTTCAAGATAAAGCAGAGAGTATATTAAATGGTGGCTCAAATAGAGCTGTATATTCGGTAGATTATGAAGCTTTTTTAAATAACAATATTTTATCAGTTGTTATAAGATCAACTTTAAAAGAGGGAAGTAATCCTCAAAGAGTAATTATACAAACTTATTGTTATAATATTAAAGAAATGAAAAAAGTAGAATTTTCTGATATTATGACACTTAAAAACTTAGATACTAATACAGTACAAGAAAAAATAAGAAAACAAATACAAGGAAAACAAGAAGAAGCTAAGGCTTTACAGCAATTAGGTTATTCGGTTTATATAAGAGATTTAAGAAGTGATAGATATGATGTAGAAAATATAAGTAACTTTTTCATAGACGAAGATAATAATATATATGTTATTTATGCATATGGAAATTCTAGCAATACAGATGTAACAGATATAGTAATATTTTAAAAGTAACATGTAAAAATGTTACTTTTTATTTTTTACTTGATTTAGCAATATATAGGAAAAAAAGAAGCACTTTGTAGTGCTTCTTCTTTGAAAATAAAAGGGGATGTTTTTTATTTCAAATCAGTAATCTCTTTACTGATTATGTTTGTATTTTAACATCTAATTTTGTCCATTGTGTGAATTAAAAGTGAAAAAACTAAGGTTGTTCTCCTAAAGTTAAAGTTAATTCTTTTTCTTGACCATCACGATTTACTTTGATTTTCATTTCATCTCCAATAGAATGTTTATTTTTTATGGAATTTAATTCATCCATTGTTGAAATTTTTGTTCCATCTGCTTCAATTATAACATCACCAATTTTGACTCCAGCTTTTTCAGCAGCAGAGAAGTCATCTATAGCTTTAACATAAATACCTTTAACTAAATTATTTGCTTTTGCTGTATTTTCACTTAAGTCCATACCAGTTATGCCAATATAAGGTCTTTTTACTTTGCTATATTGGATTAATTGTGAAGTGATATCTGTAGTTGAATTAATTGGAATAGCAAATCCCATACCTTCAATTCCAGTTCCTTGTAATTTTAATGTATTAATACCAATAACTTGACCTTGACTGTTAACTAATGCACCACCACTGTTACCAGCATTTATGGCTGCATCAGTTTGAATTAGCGTAAATTCTTTTCCGTCGCTATCTGTAATTTTACGATTAACAGCACTTACTACCCCACAAGTAATACTACTTTGCATTCCTAATGGATTTCCAACAGCCATTGCAAATTCTCCAACTTTAATATTATCTGAGTCAGCAAATTCAGCCTTTGGAAGACCTGTTTTTTCAATTTTAATAACTGCTAAATCTGTTTGTTCATCAGTTCCAACAATTTTTGCATCATAAGTTTTGTCATCATTAAACAATGTTACAGTAACTTTTTCAGCTTCTGAAACAGAATAATAATTGCTACTAGAAGAATTACTAGATGAAGAAGATGTAGAAACAATATGATTATTTGTTAAAATATATCCATCTTCACTTATTATAATTCCAGAACCAGTAGCTGTTGCAGTTTGAGATTGTCCTCTGTTACCAAACATAGATAACATAGAATTTACATTATATTGAACTTCAATACCTACAACAGAAGGCAAAATTTTATTAGCAGCATAGACTGCAGTATCTGAATAATTTGAAAGTGATGTTTGGCTAACATAACCACTAACATCTGAAGCTGAAGAATTTGTAGAAGTTGAAGGTGTAGAAGAACCAAGTAATTTAGTTCTAATTGAAGGAATACCAAAACAAGTGCCTACTACAACTGCACAACCTACAACACCACTAACAAATGGAACTAACACAGTTTTTCCAAATCCACCATTATTAATTTTAGATTTTTTAGAATTTGCTGTATTTTTTGTATTAGTTTTTACAGCTTCAAAATTTGTAGATTTTTTAGAATCTTCTTTTTTTATTTCGATAATTGGTTTTTTATTATTTTCATCCATTTTTAATACCTCCTAAAATAACCTATATTTATCTTATCCTATTGTAATCATATAATACAATAGATTTGTGAATATTTTGTGAAAAAAATTAGAATATTTTAAGATTAATCAACTATCTTTTTTTATTAAAAATTGCTTGAATTATTATGAAATTTTATTTATAATAAAATATGAAAAACAAAAGTAAAGGGTGAAATAAATGCAAAAAAATATAAAAAAAGAAAATGGAATTACATTAATAGCTTTAGGAGTTACAATTATAGTATTATTAATAATCGCGAGTATAGGAGTGTATGGCGGAAAAGAAACAATAAAAAAAGCTCAACTAGAAGAAATGAGAACCAATATGTTACTAATTCAAGCAAAATCAAAAGAATATGTAGAAGAGGCAAATTTTAAAATAGGTAAAAGTACAGATGCTGCCAAAATAGCAGAAATACGAGCAAATGTATATGAAAATGAAGCAAAGCTTGAACCAGCAAGCTCAATTTCTGCTCCATCAGCAATTCCTGTTTCAGAATGTTATTTAGTCACAAGTGAAGCAATGAAAGAATGGGGATTAGAGAATGTAAAACTAGAAAATAAAGAATATTATTTAATAAAATTTGATGATACTAATGCAACTGTAGAAATATATAATACACTTGGATATGATGGAAAATATTCATTAACAGAAATAGATAATATTGAATAACGAAGGAAAGAAAATGAAAGAAAAAGAATTTGAAAGATTAACAAAAATAAAAGAAGTAGAAAAAGATTTATATAATAAAGGATTTAAGAACATATGTGGAATAGATGAGGCTGGAAGAGGACCATTAGCAGGGCCTGTTGTTGTTGCTGGAGTTATAATGCCAAAAGACTCAATGATAGAATGGGTAAATGATTCAAAAAAAGTAACAGAAAGAAGAAGAGAAATCTTATATGAAAAAATAAAAGAAGAAGCAATTAGTTACTCAATAGCTGTTATTGACCATAATATAATAGATGATATAAATATATTAAATGCAACCAAACAGGGAGTTACAGAAGTTGTAGATGGTTTAGCTGTAAAACCGGATTTAATTATAGTTGATGCACTAACACATATTAATACAAGAGGAATACCATATGAGCCAATAATAAAAGGTGATGCCAAATGCTATAATATTGCAGCTGCATCAATTTTAGCTAAAGTAACAAGGGATAGAATAATGCGTCAGTGGGACGAAATTTATCCCCAATATGGGTTTGCAGCACATAAAGGATATGGAACAGCCAGACATATAGCTGCAATAAAAGAATATGGACTTTGTCCTATACATAGAATTACATTTACAAAACATTTTACGAATTCCTAAAACATAATATTAAGCAAAAGAATAAAACTCGAGGAAGGTGATTATGCAAATGAATATTTTAAATATAATAGAGAAAAAAAGAAACAAAAAAGAACTAACTAAAGAAGAAATAGAATATTTTGTAAAAGAATATAACAAAGGAAATATAACGGATTATCAGGCAGCAGCATTAATTATGGCCATATATATTCAAGGAATGACAAACCAAGAAACAACAGATTTAGCAATAGCAATGGCAAAATCTGGAGAAATTTTGGATTTATCTAGTTTAAAAAAGGTAATAGTTGATAAACATTCAACAGGAGGAGTTGGAGATAAAGTGTCAATTATTGTATTACCACTAGTTGCGTCTTGTGGAGTTACAATTGCAAAAATGTCAGGAAGAGGACTAGGCTTTACAGGTGGAACCGTAGATAAACTAGAATCAATACCAGGGTATAGAACAAATATAGAAACAAATGAATTCATAAAAAATGTTAAAAAAATAGGGATAAGTATGATTTCACAAACAATGGACTTAGCCCCAGTTGATAAAAAAATATATGAACTTCGTGATAGTATTGCATGTGTAGATAATATGTCATTAATAGCATCCAGCATTATGAGCAAAAAGATTGCAAGTGGAGCACAAAAAATAGTATTAGATGTAACTGTTGGAGACGGTGCATTTATGAAAACTAAAAAAGAAGCGGAAGAATTAGCTAAAGAAATGATACAAATAGGAAATTTAGCAAATAGAGAAACTGTTTGTGTTTTAACAAGTATGGAAGAACCACTAGGATATAATGTAGGAAATAGCCTAGAAGTAAAAGAAGCAATAAAAGCTTTAAAAGGAGATATTGCAGAAGATGTAAAACAAGTTGTACTTGAAATTGGAAGTTATATGCTTAAATTAGCTGGAGTAGAAGAAGATATTGAGAAATGTAAAAAAAGATTAGAAGAAAATTTAAATAACGGTAAAGCGTATGAAAAATTCAAACAATTAGTGGAAAATCAAAGTGGTGATGTAACTTATATTTCAGATACCGATAACTTTGAAGAGGCTAAATACATTGAACCAATATATAGTGAGGAAACAGGATATATATATGAAATAAAAGCAGAAGCAGTGGGGAAAATTGCCTGTAGCTTAGGAGCAGGAAGAGTAAAGAAAGAAGATAAAATAGACCCAGCAGTTGGAATTGTTTTTGAGAAAAAAGTAGGAGATTTAGTGCAAAAAGGGAATGTTTTAGCGTATATCCATTCAAATGATTTGGAAAAATTAAAAAATGCAAAAGAAGAATTAACAAAAGTAATAAAAATTAGAACTGACAAAGTAAAAAAGATAAAAACAATAATAAAAATAATAGATGGAAAAATAAACTAGAAAAAGATTAATGTAATTAATTGAAAAAACACTAGTAAGTTGATATAATTGTATGGAATTAAAAAATAATTACAATTTTGAAAAAATATTGTAGTGGAGAACTAAGAAAGGAACGAGATTAAATATGAAAAAGACAAAAGTTAGTGCAGAAAAAGCAAAATATGATAAAGGACAAATATTTGTAAAAGTAGTGGCAGGAGTACTTATAGCTTTATTATTAGGAGGAACAGCAATATCACTAGTATATGCATTAATATTTTAGTAGAAGTAGGAGAAATAAATGGTTATTAATTTAGGAATGAATTGGGAAAATTTTTATAAAGATAGTATAGTTGCATATATAAAATCACTTCAAAGTAATCCTTTTGAGCTAATAACTCTAATCTTAGATTTAAGTATAGTTGTTTTTTTACTATATTGCTTCTTTAAAATAGTAAAAGGGTCAAGGGCCTGGCAACTAATAAAAGGTATAGCATTATTAATTTTAGCAACTTGGGTAAGTGGTTTATTAAATTTAAAAATATTAAATTGGATATTAACAGGAATAATGAATCTGGGGGTTATTGCAATAATTGTAATATTCCAGCCAGAATTAAGACGTGCACTAGAACAATTAGGAACAAATAAGCTAGCACAATTTTTTGGAATTGAAAAAGATTTAGCAACAAAAACAAAGGAAGATATATATAAAATTGTTATTGCAGCAACAGAATTGTCAAAGACAAAAACAGGGGCATTAATAGTAATTGAAAGAGATATAAAAATTCAAGATATTATAGCAACAGGAATACCTATGAATGCTGAAGTATCTCCTCAATTATTGGTAAATATATTTGTGCCTAAAACCCCGTTACATGACGGAGCAGCCGTAATTTCAGGAAATAAAATCGCTGCTGCAGCTTGTGTATTACCATTGGCAGATGATAAAGATATCGCAAAAGAATTAGGAACTAGACATAGAGCAGCAATAGGAATTTCAAGGGAAGCTGACAGTATAGTAGTTGTTGTATCAGAAGAAACAGGAAAAATATCAGTTGCAAAAGATGGTACATTAATTGCAGATGTCAGAGAAGATGTGTTGAAAAAAATATTAATTAGTAATGTTGTAACTAAACGTTTTACAACAGAAAAAAAGGAAAGAAAGCATAGATTAAAAGAACTTAGAGAAAAAATGAAAAAGGAAGAAAAAGAAACAGCAGAAAAAAATCAAAACAAAAGTGAGTAGAAACAGAGCTTTTGTGTAAGAATTAAGTCGCAATATAATGCGACTTTTTTATAAAAATTATAGAAAGAAATTAAATTAAAATGAGAAATATAAAATTAGTAATAGAATATGATGGAAAAGAATTTCAGGGGTGGCAAAAACAACCTGGAAAATTAAATATACAGGGAAATATAGAAAAGGCAATAGAAAAAATAACAGGAGAGCAAGTAGATTTAACGGCTTCAGGACGTACTGATAGAGGAGTACATGCTTTTCGGACAAGTTGCTAATTTTAAAACTAATTCAACTTTACCAATTGAAAAATTCCCTATTGCTTTAAATTGCAATTTAAAAGCCGCAATTAGAATTAAAAGTGCAGAAGAAGTAGATTTAAGATTTCATAGTAGATTAAATTGTAAGAAAAAAACATATAGATATATAATAAATAATTCAAAATATGGAACAGCTATATATAGAAACTTAGAAACATATATTCCACAAAAATTGAATATAGAAAAAATGAAAGAAGCAGTAAAATATTTTGAAGGAGAGCATGACTTTAAAGCATTTAGGTCAAGCGGAACAAGTAGTAAAAGTAGCGTCAGAACAATTTACAAAGCAGAAGTAATTGAAATGCCAGGAGAAAGAATATATATAGAACTAACAGGAAATGGATTTCTATATAACATGGTAAGAATAATTGCAGGAACATTAGTTGATGTTGGAATAGGAAAGATAGAACCTTCTGATATAGAAAAAATAATAGAAAGTAAGGAAAGAAGTAATGCAGGAAAAACATTACAACCTCAAGGCTTGTATTTATTAAAAGTAGAATATGAAAATAAATAAAAATATAGTTATACTAGTTATTTTTAAGTAATAAGAAAAATAATTTTCAAATTTTAGTACAATTTAAAATATGTTAACCAAATAAAAAAAATAGCATAAGATATAGTAAAAAACAAAGGAGAGAAGAATATGAATAATTTATTGATATTTTTTGCTTTGCCAATTGCTACTATTATAATTTCAATAGCAATGCAAAAAATCTTTAAATGTCCTCCACTTGTAGCAGCTATAATATTTGCTATTTTTTTAATAGTTACATTTGTTGTAGGAAACATTAATTATTTGGTTGCAACAATAGTATATACAATTTTAAGTTTTATAACAGCATCAATAATGTGTTTATTCTGTAGATTAATGGAACAAATAAGCAATAATAATAACAATAATGGAAATCTACTTACAATATCAAGTAGGACAGGAGAAAATAATTCTAACGGCTGTGGCTGTATATCAGAAAATTCTGGAAAAAATGGGGTAAATGCAAATATAAATGTAATACCTAATAATTACAATAATGGAAGAACAGGATGCTTATGTGGCAGATATAGAGTAAGATAAAATTAATAAATATATAACAATAGTTAATACAATTAACAATATAGTGTTAGAAAATTATTGTAAAAATTCAATTGAATTAAAAACTTGACAAGGTATGTTATTATATATAGTAGATTATATAAGGAGAAAAGATAATGTTAGATGTTATTATAGATACATTAGTAGATAGTATAAAATTGCTGCCTTTCTTGTTTTTAACCTATTTAATAATGGAATATTTAGAACATAAAACAAGTGATAAAGTAAGGCATATGATTCAAAATTCAGGAAGATTTGGACCAGTAATAGGAGGCTTGCTTGGAACAATTCCACAATGTGGATTTTCAGTAGCTGCAACAAACTTATATGCAACAAGAATAATAAATATAGGTACATTAATTGCTGTATATTTAGCTACTTCTGATGAAATGATACCAATAATGATTTCAGAAGGAATTCCTATTACAACAATATTAAAAATATTAGGAATTAAATTAGTAATTGCTATAGTTGTTGGCTTTTTAATAGATTTAGTAGTACAAGCTAGAAAAAAGGGAGAAGACGAACGAATAGTAGATTTATGTGAAAAAGAGCATTGCCATTGTGAAACAGGAATATTAAAACCAGCTATTAAACATACAGTTAATATTTTAGGTTTTATTGTTGTCATAACATTTGTAATAAACACCATTGTACATTTTATAGGAGATGCAAATATAGCTCAATTTGTTAAATCAAATCCGGTTTTAGCACCTGCAGTAGCAAGTATTATTGGCTTAGTACCAAATTGTGCATCATCTGTAATATTAACACAATTATATGTTCAAAATGTTATACCAGTTTCTACAATGATTGCAGGATTATTAGTTGGAGCAGGAGTTGGATTAGCCGTATTATTTAAAATGAATAAAGGAATAAAAGAAAATTTAAAAATAGTATTTTTATTATTCTTAATAGGAACTATATCTGGAATGGTATTACAACTATTAGGAGTTAATTTCTAATAAAAAAACTTCTTATGATATTTTTATATCGTAAGAAGTTTTTTATGTATTAGTTTTTCTTTTTATTTCTGAAATTAACAACTATAGCATCTTCACTATCAAACATATATTTTGAGTCAGTTGTATCTGTTTGAATTGGATCAAATTCATTTCTATCATCTTTAAAATCAATATTTTTAGGATTGAATTTTTTTCTCATATCACTAGAATCGTCTTCTGAATTAGTAGTAACGCCATCTGAAAATTTACCAAAATCAAATGTCTTTATTTTATGAGGTTCTTTATATTTTGATTCCAAGAATGTAAGTTTTCCTGGTCCTACAATTGGTTTTCCGTTTGTACCTCTAATTTTATATGCACAATCTTTTAGTCCTAGATTTTGAAGTTTACCAGGTTTAAAGTTGGCCACAAATTTCCATGCAATACCATTAAGTTTATGGTCATATTCCATTGTGTCTGTGTTCATACTACTTCCATAAGTCCATTCTCTATGAGTACCAAGTTCGTTTGCCCACCATTCAAGTTCATCAAAGGCGGCATTACCAGTTAAGATTTTGCTTGCACAGTTAGATAAAATAGTATTTTTATAATTTACCGCAAGAGCAGGAGTTTCAAGCTGTTGCAAGTTTTGAGTAGATATAATAGAACCTACTTTATATTTTCTATACATTGTAAACATTGCTTCAGTATCTTTACAAATGAAATCAGCAAATTCATCTATATAAATAAAATATGGTACACGAGAACTTTCAATACCAGGTCTTCTTAATACAGAATTTTGCATTGAAATCAAGTAAAATAATCCAAATGCTTTATGACCAGCAGAACCTAAGTCACCACGTCTTGTACAAATAAAAGTAACTTCTGAATTAGCAAGAGTCTTATCAAAATCAATATTGTTGTATCTATTACATAATATTCCTTTGATACCAGGAATACGTAGTAAATTATCTAACTGACTTACAACAGAATAAATATATTTTTCCATACTTGACTTTGCAGGAGCGTCACTATAAAAGTTCTTTTTGAAATATGCTAGTAATACAGCATATTTTTCTTGTTGCACAGGGTCATTCTCTATATTATGTTCTAATATTTTACACATTTTTTCTATTAATCCAAAATTAGTAAACATTTTTAACATATCTTCAAGATTAGGAAGTTTACCTTCATTCATCTTTGGATATATTTCTTTTAGCAAAATTGCTAAATTTTCTATTGCTTGAATTGCAATATCTTCTTTATATGCTTCATTTATATCAGAATGTGCTGTATTATACATTGATTTTATTACTGCTGAAATAGTAAGAGCAATTTTTGAAGAATCTTTATAAACAAAAGGATTTAATCCCATAGATTTTGGATTATTAGGGTCTATAAGATTATATTCAATACCAAAATTCTTACAAACACTAGACATATGTTCAATTATTTCATAATCAGGAGCCATTAATGTAAGACCAACATTCTTATATGTGTATTCTCCATTAACAGAGCCTAATAACATTTTTTGTAAATATGCTTTAAATAAACTTTCTTTTCCTTCAACAGGTTGTAACATATTTAGGTTAAAATATTTATTAACATAACTATTATCATAAGGACTTTTTAATGTTGCTAAACCTGTGCGTAAAGCAGTGTATCCCATTTCTTTAGAGACTTCTTTGAAAAAGTATTTCTTTTCCAAATCTCTAGCAAAAAGAGGTTCATAAATTAAAGAAGTTTTACCAGAACCAGAGCCACCACATACAAATAAAGATTGGAATCTTGATTCTTCAGGAATAGTTATAGATTGGGCAGTGTCACCATCATAACATAAATAAACTTCACAAGAATATGCCCCTTTATTCTTTGGAGTTGTTGCTAAACTAATTCCGCCATAATCTCCAATAGAATCAATCATATCTTTACTGTCATTAACTCCAAGGTAACACCATTTAAAAAATGGGAAAAATGTTGCAAGAGGAATAAATAAAGATATACTTCGCATTGCAGGTCTTACTAAATCTGAAAATCCAGTTATAAGTTCTGTATAATTAGGAACAGAAAGTAGTAATAACCAAGCTCCCATATTTAGCCATTGTGTAAACATCGAAATTGCTATAATATATAAACAAATTACATATAAAAAGAATAATGTAACTTTTTTATTTTTTGTATTAGCAAATCTTGAAGGACCAGAAAATAAAAAAGCAAAAACTGGACAAGCCAATGCTAAAAGATATTCAAAAGGTCCCCAATAAGAATAAGAAACACCGGTAAATATCATAAGCAACATTTCTACAATTCTATCAATTGCTAAATAAGCACTTACTAAAGTAAGAACATAAGTGGCAAAAGTGTTTCTATCAGTATTTAATTTTTTCAAAAATGTATCTATAAACTTCATTTAAAAAACCCTTTCATTATTATAAATATACATATATATTATCCTATAAATTCGGCAAAAAAACAAGTATTTTGAGTAAATTATTGCTAAAAATGAATAAAAAAGGTAGCTAAGAATATACTAGAAGTAAAAAGAAAATAAAGGAGAAGGAAAAATATGTATGAAGAATATAGAAGAGAAAGAAAAATTATAGAAAAAAATGAACAAGAAAAACAAATAGAATTGATACAAACAATAATAAAAACCAGGGAAGAATTAGAATGTAATAACAAAAATTTTGAGCTAGCAAAAGATGAGTTAGTAGATTATTATGCTTATCAGATAAAAGCAAATCAATCTAAATTAGATTATTTAATAAAATTAGCAAAATTACAAGGAATAGAAATTGATATGATTACAAACAAAAAATATAGAACTGTTTTATATGATACAGCAATTTAGAAAATTAAAATGATAAAGTAATATTTGTCCAAAATTAAACATAAAAATGGTAATAAAGAAATTTATTATCATTTTTTATGGGAGTAAACTAAAATGAATATTAATATAATTACATATTTAGCGTGTATTTGCTTTATTTTTATATTCGGCAGAATTTTTATAGTACCAATAAAAAAAATACTTAAGTTAGCCATAAACTCAATATTAGGTGGATTAACAATTTATATTATTAATATAGTAGGTGCAACATTTGGTTTCCACTTGGGATTAAATATTTTTACAAGTATTTTAATAGGGGTGTTAGGTTTACCAGGAGCTGTTGTGCTAGTTTTAATAAAGCTGTTGGTTGGTTAAAAAATAATTTTATAAAAAACTAAAGAACCCTCTGTATAGATAAAG
>ENA-ORNP01001908-ORNP01001908.1-human-gut-metagenome-genome-assembly--contig:-NODE-1908-length-19325-cov-13.689621_pt1 | contig 19325 bp, 15 predicted proteins | sample MGYA00242119_ERZ509030 | MGnify/ENA primary metagenome ERZ509030 (study PRJEB26280, sample SAMEA2338708) | human gut metagenome | biome: human gut; feature: human-associated habitat; material: faeces... | reverse complement strand
AGGCGGCTTTTCAAAGTTTTTTGGTCGGAGTGCGGGGACTCGAACCCCGGGCCTCATGCTCCCAAACTTATCGGGAATACTTTTTCCGCTCGTTTATAGCGGTTTTCGGCACTTTTTAATTTGTTTCGCTTACTCTTTGACGCTCTTATCTCCACTGTTTCCGGGTGTTCCAGCGCCGTATGTGGTAATCTATGTGGTCAAAAACGCTTCCCGCCCGGTTTCCGGTGAAGATTCACCGAAAACCGGGCGGGAAGCGTTTCTCGTTGCTGTTGGCTGCATTGTAACTCTGAGGAGGGCGTTATGCAAGAGGTTTCTGCGGGGTGGCAGCTCAAAGTTTGCGGGGCAATAAACAAAGAAATAGCGAAAATGGATTCTTCAAGAACATAAAGGGGGATTGCTTTTACTACCCAATCGCTATATACTAAAAATACCGTGTGACATGTTTCTCTGAAATGAGGGTTATAGACGCAGAAAAATCTTTTGATTTCAACGACTTGATGAACATCAAAAAAATCTGCGCAAGCAATTAATTATTTATTATAAATAGTGCAGTGTGACATCTTCCAATGGGGGTATGTATGTCCAAAAAGGTTGTGACGCTTTTAAATAAATATGGCCCGATGCTTTCTGGCGAGCTTGCCAGAAAATTTGAGCATGAATATGGGGCTTCCAACACGGCGGCGCGCCAAGCCCTATCGCGCGCAAAAAAACCGGTTAATAAGATATGCACCCTTTCGTTTGATAAGAATCAGAAATTCTTTTATCTTGAGAGCCAATATATGTCTAACCGCTATATTGAGCGCTTAATGGATGCCATAAAGCAGTCATCCCAAATTAACTGGGTCTATATCTGTGCATTTCAGTCTCAAAATGGCTTTGTGGCCAAGAGCATTTTGCCTTCTCTGGTATCATCGCCGATCAAGAATGTAAAAGGGCACAAGCTCCACCAGAGAGTGATTGACGATTTGCTGAAGTGTGGCATTATCGTAGAGTATAATGAGACACATTGGATGCTTGCCGAATGGGCCTCTATACAGAATCGCAGTATCGCCCGCGCAGTAGGTCTTGAAACCGTAAAGAAACAAGTTGTGAACGACTTTGCATCTTGGGCGCAGAACATTAACTTAATCGGTTATGATTCAGCCAAAGTGCTTTCTGCATCGGCGGAATTTGCAAACTTTCAGTGGGCGCTAACAGCCCCTGCATACATTCAACCTCTATATGATACCGAGAAAATTCGGCCAGGCTTTGTTGTGGCGGATATCTTTTATGGACGTACGGCCACGGAGGAAGACATCAATTTTTTCCTGGATAAGCTCTCTGTGATCCGAACCTTCAAAAAACTACCTGCATTTATGCCTGTGTTCTTGGTTGAAAATATCACTCGGGAAGCATTGATGATATTGAAAGAAAACAAAGTGATGGTAGCCCTCATAAAAAATGTATTTGATGAAAAGTATGCCAAGCTGTTAGCGGAAATTGTTAGTGTATTTTCACACTCCAGCGCAATTATTTCCAAGAACCCAGAAAAAATCGAAACGCTATTCAGCGAAATTGCAAAGGCAGAAGGCCGGTATAATGATATTATCGGAGATATGTTTGAACTCCTTGTTGGATACTACTATCAGCATATCGGTTACCGTTACTTGGAAATCAGAAAGCTAATACAAATCCCTGATTCAAATGATAAAAACGAAATCGACGTTTTGGTTGAGCGTGATGGCGAAATCATTATTGTTGAATGTAAAGCAACACAGTCTGCTCTTGACCACATCTATGTTGAAAAGTGGTTGTCTCAGACGATTCACCGCATTAGAACTTGGGCATTGAGTCGGTACCAAGACGGGCAAAAATTGAAGTTCCAGTTGTGGTCATTGGGAGGATTTACACCAGAGGCAACTTCCTTATTAACTTCGGCAGCTACCCGCACCCGAAAGTATAAAATAGAGTTTTTCGACAAAAGTCAGATCATTGATATGGCCAAGGCACACAAAGTGCAACCGGTGGTAGAGGTTTTACAACAACATTTTCAAGCGCCGCTTGAAAAAGCAATTAAAAAGCATTTAAAGTAGGCGTTGCTTACTATTTTGCGTCATGGATAAAGGACTCAGATAGAGATGTTAAAACTCTATCTGAGTCTCTGTTATATAAACCAAAAATCATGCGAATACATCATTTTCTTGCTTTTTCTGACCGAATGCGCTATCATAATAAACAACGCTGTCAGTGTTGTAATAGGCCTCGGCAGTATGGCTATATAGACCAGATGCCCTGCCAGGCGGCAGAGCATTTTTCGTATATCAGTATGGAGGAGATATTTTATGACGGTCAGTTATAAAAAGCTCTGGAAGCTGCTCATCGACAAGGATATGAAGAAAAAAGACCTGTGTGCAAAGGCAGGTATCAGCCCGGCCTCAGTTACTAAGATGGGACGAAACGGACATGTTACCACGGAAATACTGGTAAAAATTTGTGCCACATTGGATTGTGGTATTGGAGACATTATGGAAATCGTACCAGGCGAAACAGATTAAGATTACTCGAAGTGGGTTTCTTTTAAACCAGTTATGTAATGGAAAGCTGCTTTGTTGCAATGCGGAGGAGGGTAAAATGTCAATTATTGAACGCTACCATAAAATATTTGATAAGGAAATCCTCCAAAAGAGCAGAGGAGTAATATTTTCTTTCTCACCGTTGCAGGATCAATTTATTTATCAGCCCTACAGTCATAATATTTCGGCAGATTCTGTTGAAAAACTGGGTGAGTTGATGAGACACAACCTCTTTTTCTATAGCTACGGAGAAGAGGAGGTTGTACAGCACTATGAGAAAGATCATTTCTCCTCTCTGGAGCAGGCAGCTAAGTATGCGTATATTAATCGCCTGCCTAAAAGAGCAGATATTACTGATGGCCTCCCAAGTGAAGTACTATTGGATTTGCTTGTGCAGCTATATAATCCACAGGCCTGCAAACTGGCGGTTAGAACGATCCTTCGGCAAAACGATAACAACGAAATCAAGGGATATGACTTGACATATTTCTCAAAGGATGAAACCGGCGTTTCCTTATGGCTCGGACAAGCTAAACTTGGTGGGAAAGCTTATTGTAAAACGGATATTAACAAAGATCTTTTGGAGAAATTCACTGCGGAGTATTTGTCAAAGCAGATTTTCTTTGTGTGCGAAAAACGGGTTTCTCTAACAGATGACACAAAAGCGATTCTTGAAGCCATTGAGGAAATCAATATCCGATCTATGGAAGACGATGCGACGTTGCGTGGGAAAAAACTGCTCGATTATTTCAAATCCGAGGGTATAAGGATTAAGATTCCTTGTCTGTTGGCCTATGGGGAAGAAACCGTCTACAAGGATGCCAGAGTGCTCTGTCAGATGATTGACCGAGAGGCCGGTAGTATCCGGGATTACTTCAATGCGCATACATATGCTTTTCAGGGATTCAGCCCTGAAATTGTGTTCTATGTGTTTCCGATAGAAAGCATTGAGCGATTGAGAGATAAGGAGGCCGGCTTCTATGCAGGATTATGCTAAGCAACTGCTTTCAGCGATTAACCAGTATGATGCTGATAATCCAGAGAGCGTAAACCATCTGCGCGATTTAGTTTGCTGGATATCTGATAATGATGCGCTGAAGAAGGACAAGATGCTTGCACAATTACTATACATTGCGTCCCAAAAGATGCGTGTTTTCGGCTACAATATGCTCAATGGTTATTCCGAGGATCCAAACGAGGCGCTTGCAACCCTTGAAGATATAAGCAATCAAGCCATAAAGAACCTGTATCGCTCTCGCGTCAATGAAAAAAACACCCTGGACAAATCTCAAATGGAAGTTGTTGACTTATTCCAGAGCCTCGCCCCACGCCGCTTGCTTGTGAGTGCCCCGACATCATATGGAAAAACATTCTTAATGCGAGAAATCGTATTTCTGAATAAGGACCGATACAATAACATTCTTTTGGTTTTTCCTACAGTTGCATTGCTTCTGGAAAATGCCCGAATGATGTCTGCTTTTGTTTTTGATAATAACCTTGACTACCAGATCATCAAAACGGTTGATTCGGTTGTTGAGGATGAATCGAAGAAGATTTTTGTCTTCACCCCGGAAAGAGCTCTCCAACTAATTGCGTCTTTCCCTGATTTAAAGATTGACTTCTTTTTCTTTGACGAGGTTTATAAAATTGACGAAGATTATTGTAATGACGAATTGGACGATAGCGACGACGAAAAGAGTAAAAAGAATAAGAAAACAAATTCAAATCCCCACGACTTTCTGAACGAAGACCGGGGAAAAACTTTTAGAATTGCCTTATACCTGTTGGCGAAATCCGTAGATGAATTCTATCTCGCAGGCCCAAACTTGAACCAGGACCGATTTAGCAAGGGCATGAAACGATTTCTGTCACTGAATCAAATTGTAGTTAAAGAAATCAATTTTGAACCAACCTTGCGAATTTCAGTTAATGCACATAGTAGCAAGATAGAGGAAGTAACTCCATGTTTTCTTCCCAAGTCGGAAAGCAACGAACTGGTTCCCATAGAGAAAAAAGTCAATGACCGCATCAAGAATGTGGTAACATATATTGGTAATAAGCACTACGGAAAAACATTGTTGTACTGTACAACACCGGCAAAAGCTATCGAATACTCTAATAAACTATCTGATAATATGGGTGCACTCAGGGCTTTTGATGCATATTCAGATGATTTTAAAACATTCCTTTCACATATTCAGAAAGAATACGACATCGATCACTCGGTCGATGAATGGAGCCTCATTAAAGTTTTGCAGAATGGTTTTGGGATGCATCATGGTAAGTTGCCCAAGTACATTCAGCAGGAAATCTTAGATCAGTTCAATAAAGGAACTTTCGATGTATTGTTCTGCACATCCACAATTGTTGAAGGGGTAAATACGGATGCCCAAAACATGATAATCCTGAACGCATCTAAGGGATCAAAAAAGTTAACCCCTTTTGATATTAAAAACATCAAAGGAAGAGCTGGACGATATTATCATTGCTTTATTGGGCGTGTATTTTATATGACGAAAGAGTTGCAGGAAATCGAAGATTCAGATTCAATGACCTTGAACTTTGTCACTTACTCCGATAATGAATTAAGTGTTATCGATCTTGATAATGCTGAAATAGAAGATTTAACAAGTATAAATGCCCAGCGGAAAACGGAAAGAGAGACCGTTACTCAACAGTTTGTTCTTCCACAAGAAGTTTTCTTTAAAAACCGAACTGTATCCAAAGAAAATCAAGAGAAATTGCTCCACTTACTAATGACTGATTCCGAGTTCAGCAAATATTCACCATTGCTTACCCATACTGTTGATGTCGAGGGCTTCCTACACTATAGATGGATTAACAAAATTCTGAATACATTTTATAATGCAAGTTTGATTGATGAGATCACATGTAAAAAATTCTCGGCAATAGCGAATAATTATTATGAGGGCGGGTTTAAAGCACTACTCGGATATGAAGTAGGCAAGTACAGGAGAGGTCATTATAAGTCAATGGACCGGGCATATTCAGAAGCTTTCAAATCACTCAAAGATGTTCTTGAACATAAGATACCCAAAATTCTGTCTTTATTTGAAAGTATCGTAGTATTTGTTGCGAAGCAGGAAGGAATAGGTGTTGAGACATTTTCTCTATCTCGTGTGCGGAGATACTACGAAACCGGTGTCAAAAGTCTGCTGGGAGAGGCTCTAATTGAATATGGATTTCCCACAGATGCGATTAGACGAATAGAGGAAAATCACAAAAAAATTAAGAGCATGACTGTTTCAGAAGCAAAAGAATATTGTAGACTCCATTTTCGTGAAGTTCAGTTGCTGCTTGACACATATGAGAGAGAACTTTTTATTAAAGCCATGAGGACATTCTAATTAGAGCAGGGAGGCAGTATCATTGAACGTACGGAGAGTATCTGCGATAAGGATTTTCGGGGCTTTCTTTCGCTTCAAGTATGTATTATTGATGATGCAGGGTACTTAGACAAGAAAATATAAAGAATAACCATCTAAAACCAAATTATCAAACGGAAAGCATCCTGGCAAAAAGAGCCAGGATGCTTTTTTCAGCAGATACACCGCAATAGACAAAGAATTAGCCTGGATACATAATTGGGTTCGTACATGGTTTTGCATTGCTGCATAATTTAAAATCTTCAATCTAAAAATGATAATCCAAATCTGAAAACCGGATTTTCAATAGACAAATTGAAGCTGCTGTGTTAGAATTAATCTGTATTAGTGTATACTCTGACACGAGGTGTTACGATGACGATTTGTTATAATAAGCTCTGGAAACTCCTGATTGATAAAAACATGAAAAAGAAGGACCTCCGCTTAGCTACTGGCATGTCCACCACCGCCCTTGCCAAGCTCGGGAAGAACCAGCATGTCAGTACGGAAATCTTAATGAAGATTTGCGAGGTTCTGAACTGCGACTTCTGCGACATCATCGAACTTGTGAAGGAGGAGCAGCATGATTGACTTTTCCAAAATCGAGCAATATCGGGAGAATAACCGTATTGAGGCCAAGAAAGCCCTTGGCGGGCTTCCCAAGAGCATTTGGGAAACCTATTCCGCTTTTGCCAATACCCACGGCGGCATTATCCTGTTGGGCGTGGAAGAATGGGCGGATAAATCCTTGCACACGGTAGATCTGCCAGACTCTGACAGACTCATCAAGGAGTTCTGGGACATCGTCAACAATCCCAACAAGACCAGCGTGAATGTGCTGTCCTCCAAGGACGTATTTGTCCAGGAGGTGGATGGCGATCACATTGTGGTCATCAATGTTCCCCGTGCGGAACGTTCTTATAAGCCGGTTTATGTGGATGGCAATCCACTCTGTACCTATCGCCGCAACGGAGAGGGTGACTACCGCTGCACCAAGGAAGAATATCAGGCCATGGTGCGCGATGCATCGGTAAAGACGCAGGATATGCTGGTTCTGAACGAGATGGACTTGACAGTGTTCAATCAGGAGAGCATCCGCAGCTATCGCCAGAGAATGCGCCTCTCCCGCCCCGGCCATGTGTGGGAAGCCTTGGAGGATGAAGATTTCCTCCTGAAGCTGGGTGCTGTCGGTATCGGCTCTGATGGGAAAAAGCATCCCACCTCCGCAGGACTTCTCATGTTCGGCAACGAGTATGACATTGTGCGTGAATTCAACACTTACTTTCTGGATTACCAGGAGCAGTATGACGCCGACACGCGATGGACCGACCGGATTATTTCCTCATCCGGCGACTGGAGCGGCAATGTGTACGACTTCTATTTCCGCGTCTATAACAAGCTGATTCAGGATATCAAGGTGCCCTTCAAAATGGACGGTGGTACTCGTATAGATGATACCCCTGTGCATCAGGCACTCCGGGAAGCATTGGCCAACTGTTTGGTGAATGCCGATTATTACGGCAGACAGGGACTGGTTATCATTAAAAAGCGTAATAGAATTACTATGTCCAACCCGGGCAGCTTCCGCATCGAAATTGATGCCGCAAAGAGCGGCGGTGTCTCTGATCCGCGGAACGGAACGATGCTGAAGATGTTCAACCTGATTGATATTGGTGAGCGCGCTGGTAGTGGCATTCCGAATATCTTCCGCGTCTGGCATGAGCAGAAATGGACAACTCCGGAGATTACAGAGCAACTCGAGCCGGAGCGGACAACATTAACGCTTTTATTCTCCAAGGGAGACGATAAAAAAGCGGCGATAAGAAGTGACGATAAAAAAGTGACGATAAAATCTGCGCGACAGAAAGAAGAAATCATCGCCTACCTTACGGATCATATTTCGGCCAGAAGCGCCGATATTGCAGAGCTCCTTGGAGTCAAGAGCACGCGAGCCAAGAAACTCCTCTCTGAACTGACTGCGGAGGAAATTGTTGTAGCCGAAGGCGGAAATCGAAACAGAACTTATAAGCTGAAAGCGTAAGGAGAGTGTCAGATGCCAATTCCCAAATATGATGAGATGTACCGTGCCTTCCTTGATTGCTTGGCAGATGGCCAGCCGCACAGATCAAAAGAGGTAAAAGATGCGGTTGCAGGTATTTTCTCGGTGTCCGAAAAGGAACGGGCTGAGATGCTGCCAAGCGGGAAGCAGCAGCTTTTTGATAACCGTATTGGCTGGACAAGGACATATCTGAAAAAGGCCGGCCTTGTGCAAAGCCCGTCACGAGGTATTTATGTGATTACGCCAGCAGGCAGACAAGTCCTCAATGAAAATCCTCCTCAAATCGATAACATTTATCTCCAGCGCTTTGAGTCATTTCGAAAGTTTATTTCTCCGAACAATAATGAAGAAATAGCACTTTCGACGCCCATGGAAAAGGTGTCCGGTAAAACACCGCAGGATATTTTGGATGAAGCCTTTCAGCAGATCAACACCACCTTGGCAGACGATCTCCTGATTGAAATAATGAAGCAGCCGCCCACTTTCTTTGAGCATCTGGTCGTCAAGCTGTTGACGCAAATGGGATATGGTGGCTCGGTGGATCATGCCGGCACGGTCATCGGGCAAACCGGTGATGAAGGCATTGATGGTATCATTCGTGAAGACAAACTTGGCTTCAGCTTGATTTATATTCAGGCGAAGCGTTGGGATTGTGACAAGACCGTTGGCAGACCAGAGATTCAGAAATTCGTTGGCGCGCTGGCTGGACAAGGTGCTTCCAAAGGCTTGTTCATTACGACGGCCAAGTTTACGAAAGAAGCACGGCAATATGCAGAGAAGCAACACACCACAAAGGTCGTGCTTGTTGATGGCACTACGCTGGCAAAATTGATGATCGAATATAATTTGGGCGTGTCTACGGAAGCTACATACGAAATTAAAAGAATTGACAGCGACTTTTTTGCGGAGGATCTTGATTGATTTTGTCCGCCAACTTCCGATGGCTGTTGTAAAGTATTGTTATTAGAAGTAAAGAGATGTAGCAACACTTAATGATGGAGGCAATTTGAGATGATAACAGGCGCAATTAGAAATAAAGTTGATAAAATCTGGACGGATATCTGGGCAGGCGGAATTGCCAACCCTCTGACCGTTATCGAGCAGCTCACCTACCTCATGTTTATTCGTTCTCTGGATGAAAAGGAATTGGAGAACGAAGAATTTGAGAATATGACTGGGGAACAGATGCCCAAGATTTTCCCTCAATCTGAAGCAGGACAGTCTATGCGATGGAGCAAGTTCAAAGATGATGATCCCCGCCGAATCTTTGAAGTGATGTCTCAGCGTGTGTTCCCAGCCATCAAGAGCATGAAATACGGTCGCCTTCCCGATTTTAATGAGAAGGGAGAATTGATTGAAATTGAAGATGAGCCCGGAAGGGCTGATGAGAACACCACTGCATTTGCCCGGTACATGAACAATGCGATGTTCCTTATCCCTACGCCGCAGCTCCTTCAGAAAATCATTACAGGCTTGGATGATCTTTACGAACATGACATTGCAGAACTGGATATGCAAGGAGACCTGTATGAGTATATGTTGGGCAAATTGGCATCTGCCGGACAAAATGGTCAATTCCGTACTCCAAAGCATATCCGTGAGATGATGGTGGAACTGTTGCAGCCCACACCTGATGATACCATCTGCGATCCGGCATGCGGTACTGCGGGTTTCCTGGTTTCAGCTTCAGAATATATCCGACGGAATTACGAGGATACTATGACCTCTGAACAATGGGAGCATTTTGCGGGACCCGCATTTACCGGCTTCGATACAGACTTTACAATGCTCCGTATCTCTGCTATGAATCTTATGTTGCACTCAATCAGCAATCCGGAGATCGATTATAAGGACAGCGTTTCCAAGCAAAACCAGATTACGGAACAGTTTACCATGTGCCTTGCCAACCCGCCCTTTAAGGGCACTGTGGACGCAGAAAGCATCAACGATAATCTAAAAGCCGTTACAAATACCAAGAAGACGGAACTATTGTTTCTGGCTCTGTTTCTCCGTATGCTGAAAAAAGGTGGTCAGTGTGCCTGTATCGTACCTGATGGCGTCCTGTTTGGTTCTTCATCTGCGCACAAGTCCATTCGCAAAGAATTGGTGGAAAAACATCAGCTGCGCGCTGTAATTTCTATGCCCTCCGGCGTATTCAAACCCTACGCAGGTGTTTCCACTGCTGTGTTGGTATTCACAAAGACCGGCGCGGGCGGTACCGACAAAGTATGGTTCTATGACATGAAGGCCGATGGCTTCAGCCTCGACGATAAGCGTTCCGAGATTGCAGATAACGATATCCCCGATATCATTCAGAGATTCCACCACTTGGAGCAGGAAACCACACGCGAGCGCACCGAGCAGAGCTTTTTCGTACCGAAGCAGGAAATTGTAGACAACGGATATGATCTCTCCATTAACAAATATAAAAAGATGGAGTATGTTGCTGAAGAGTACCCTTCCACAGATGAAATATTGTCGAAGATCGAAAAGATCGAGCAGGAGATTGTTTCTGGGTTGGCAGAATTGAGGTCAATGTTATGATTAAGCGGAACATCCTTGATTGCATGACGCTTGTTGGTGGAACGCCTTCGCGTTATGAGGGCGAAAAAACCTATGTGAGTACAGGCGCTGTTGATTGCGATCATGTAGACTATGCACAGGCAGAACGAGTAACCTACGACAACCGTCCCTCAAGGGCTAATCTTTCAGTAGCCGAAGGTGATATCCTCTTCGCTAAAATGTGCGGAACAAAAAAGACCCTACGTATCGACAGGCCGCTGTCTGAACATCTATATTCTACAGGGTTTTGCGCAGTACGAGCTAACGAATCCATAATGAATGCAGCGCTACTATATCATTTGTTGGCAAGTGACCAGTTCCTCACTCAAAAAGATCAGAACAGTTCTGGTGCAACCCAAAAAGCCATCACTAATGCAGGACTCCGAAAAATTGTAATACAGGTACCAGATTTGTCGGAACAGCGAAAGTTAGCTGCAAATTTGGATCGTATAGAGCAGTTGATGGCAAAGCGCCGGGAGCAGCTCGTGTCTTTTGATCAGCTGGTAAAATCCCGATTTATCGAACTGTTCGGAGACCCTGTAAGTAACTCCCCCAAATGGGATACAGGTCGATTAGGTGACTATATGACAACCCTAACCGATTTCAGTGCTAACGGTAGCTACGCATTACTGGACTCACAGGTGGTGATGTATGATGAGCCACATTACGCTATTATGGTTCGAACTACTGATCTGGAAACTGGTGATTTTAAAAATGGCGTAAAGTATATTGATCAAAAAGCGTATGAACTGCTTGGAAAATCGAAACTGTTCGGTGGCGAAATGATCATGAATAAAATCGGCAGTGCCGGTAAAATATACCTCATGCCGCACATTGAAACACCGGCTTCGCTTGGCAGAAATGCGTTCATGTTTAGGTTTGACCAAAGAGTCAACATAGTATTTCTTTATGCGCTCTTGACTTCCGAATATGGTACCGCTGAAATTCAACAGCATGTCCGTGGAGCTGTTACCAAGACCATTACAAAGGAAAGCACCAGATCTATACGCATTATTGTGCCGCCAATCGAACTGCAGGAGCAGTTTGCGGCCTTCGTCGAACAGACCGACAAATCAAAATTGGCAGTTCAAAAGAGCTTGGAAGAATTGGAGATTTTGAAAAAATCCCTGATGCAACAATATTTTGGCTAAGTGAGCCGGTGCAGGATGTTGGTACACATCATATTTTCGAGGTGTACTAACATGAAAAATCAGCTTATCTCTGAAATTACACGTCAAATGCTTCCGCATTTGGACAACGCGCAGATGGAACACCTACTGGAAGTCTTACGGCATACCCTGTGGAGTGTTCAAGTTATCGCAGGTGAGGACGGAATTCTGCCTCCAGATAAAGAAACGAATGCCGAATTACTGGATATGTTTCTATCCGCTAAACGAGTTGAGGGGTGTAGTGAAAAGACGCTGCACTACTATGAAACATCAATCCGTAGACTGTTTGTGGCAGTAGATTGCCATGTGACACATATGCAGACCGATGATTTACGCACTTATTTATCGGATTACCAACGGAAAACACAGTGTAGCAAAGGAAATGTCGACAATATTCGCAGAATCATGTCCAGCTTTTTTACTTGGCTGGAAGATGAAAATTACATCCTTAAAAGTCCGGTTCGCAGAATCCACAAAATTCGCTCTAATCAAACCGTAAAGGAAACTTATACAGATGAAGCATTAGAAACGATGCGAGATCAGTGTGGTTGCCTTCGGGACTTGGCAATGATCGATCTACTGGCATCTACCGGAATGCGTGTTGGTGAACTGGTGCATTTGAATAGGGACGATATTGATTTTGAGAACAGAGAGTGCGTAGTTTTTGGCAAAGGCAGTAAGGAAAGGCCTGTTTACTTTGATGCCAGGACGAAAATCCACCTCAGAAACTATTTGGATAGCAGAACAGATGAAAATCCCGCCTTGTTTGTTTCTCTGCATAGTCCCTACAATCGATTGGAAATCAGCGGTGTTGAGGTGCGTTTGCGCAAGCTTGGCCGGAGGCTGGGAATTACGAAAGTTCATCCGCATAAGTTCCGAAGGACGCTGGCAACACGTGCGATAGACAAAGGTATGCCCATCGAGCAGGTTCAGCAGCTCCTGGGACACGCTAAAATCGACACTACCATGCAGTATGCGATGGTCAATCAGAATAATGTGAAGATTTCGCACCGAAAATTTATTGGCTGATTGCCAATCCCGATTTATCGAACTGTTTGGCGACCCAGTTGACAACGACCGTGCGTGGGCGACCGAAACGCTAAATAGCGTGTGTTCTACTATAGTAGATTGCCCGCATTCCACCCCAAGCTACACTTCAGATAATACCGGGTATATGTGTATTCGTACTTCTATCGTAAAGAAAAACCATATTATGTGGGATGAAATAGAGTACATACCAGAACAAGAATACTACCAACGTATTCAACGCAAGCGTCCAGAGCGAGGTGACGTCATATACACACGAGAAGGCGCGATTCTGGGTATTGCGGCAATGATAGACAGAGAGTGCAATGTAGCATTGGGGCAACGATCAATGTTGTTGTCTCCCAATACCTATAAGTGCTTACCTCAGTTTTTAAGCGCCGCTATGAATTTTGACTCATTTTTAAGAAAAGTTCTCGGCGGTGTAAGCGGGTCAGCCTCTCCTCATATTAATGTTGGGGATATCAAAGCATTTGCAATCATTTTGCCACCAATTGAATTACAGGAGCAGTTCGCAGCCCTCGTCGAACAGACCGACAAATCAAAACTTTACGGTAAGATGGAGGTGGCAGCGTGAAACAGTTTTACCCGTTGAGCACATTCCTTACTGAATATAGCGAAAAGAATATCGGAAACACATACAGGCCAGTAGCGGTAGGCCGATATGGCATTCGCACGAGAGAAAGCATCTATTCAAAGGAGCTGGCAAAAGACTACTCAAAGAATAAGCTAATTCATAAAAACACGCTGACTGTGGGAATGGGGTCTGTCCAGATCGATATTGGCGTTTTAACGGATGATATAACCTATTCTGTTTCACCGGCTTACCACACATATAAGATTGCCGGAGTTAATGCGGAATATCTCCGATACTGTTTGGAATGCCGGAATCAAGATATGTTTTCCAGATTCGTAAAGCGTGGTAGTCGGCAGGGCAAAACAATTGATCTAAAACGTTGGCTGACATACGAAATTCCTGTCTATGATGAAAATAGGCAGCAGGAAATTGTCGATAGATTTAATCAGATATCTGAGCTAATCGAAAAGAGGCAGGAACAGTTGGTTCAATTGAGTGAACTGGTGAAATCCCGATTTATCGAACTGTTCGGAGACCCTGTAAGTAATCCAAAAGATTGGAATGTAGAGCCACTTGGAAATCGATGCGGAATAATCACAGGAAATACGCCTCCCCGTTCAGAGCCTGAAAATTACGGTAAGTACATTGAATGGATCAAATCGGATAATATCAACACTCCTTTCACATTCATTACCAAAGCGCAGGAATGCTTATCTGAAGCCGGTTTTGAGAAATGCCGTTTTGTTGAAGCAGGTAGTATTCTAATGACATGTATCGCTGGCAGTATTGACTGCATCGGCAATGTTGCGGTTACCGACCGCCGTGTGGCATTTAATCAGCAAATAAATGCCATTGTGCCGGAGCAGGATGAGGTGCTATATCTGTATTGGCTTATGCAGCTATCAAAGCCTATGATACACCGCACCATCAATATGGCATTGAAGGGGATACTTAGCAAAAGCCAGCTGTCAGAAATAGTGTTCCCTTTCCCACCAATCACGCTGCAGGAGCAGTTCGCGGCCTTCGTCGAACAGACCGACAAATCAAAATATTACAGTATTACAGAGCGATAATGTATAGAAAGAGTGGTGAACCATATTGCCAATCAGGGAAGAGATTGATTTGTATTTACAAGATATTCTCAAGATGCAGCATATGGTTTCCGATAACATATCGCATCGCTTGACCAAAGGTGAACTACGGGAAAAATTCATTAGACGGCTGGTACAAGACGAGTTTCCCACGCTATTGCTAAAGTCAGGAATTCTGTGTGCAGACACTTGGCAAAGTACGCAGGGTGATTTCCTTTGGCTAAAAGATGGTGCGCGTGTAGGAAATTTAAACCTATATGATCTCGACGATTGCCGAATGTTTATGGAGATAAAGAGTTCTGCCACAGCAGCGGAGTTGAGATCTATTAATGAAACAGCCAACAATCTCAAGCAACATTATACGGGTGAATCCCTTATCATAGTCGGCATGTTTTGTTACGGTACGAGCGCAAGCGAAAAGACAGTTCTGCGCAAGTTCGGTTTTACATACGACAGGGAGATCGAAGGCTATAATGCATATGATCAAGCAAAAGATAGAATGCGGAATGTTGATTTTCTGTTTAGCCTGAATATTTCCAATGGCCGGGATGAATCAACGCTACCATATTTGGTTGTCAGAGACTATTCGGGAAGTTGTACTTTATATAAGGACAACCCTGTAATACGATATTTTCTTAATTATTTCCGTTAGCATGAGTCTTTGAAGTAGGAGGCGACAAACATGTCAAATTTCAGTTTCTTACATGGAAATACGCAGTATGCCCTGTTTGCTCCAGCCGCAATTGAGGCGGAAAAAGTCTATACTTCTGCTCCTGCTATGTGTGCTGTTGGATGCCGTAAGGCATTGGAACTGGCGGTAAAATGGGTTTATTCTGCTGATAACACCATGCAAATGCCTTACAAAGACAATCTTCAGTCCTTGATTCATGAACCCACCTTCCGCTTTGCTATAGACTACAACACCTGGGGCAAATTGCCGTTTATCATTAAATTAGGCAATTTGGCCGTCCATACGGAGCGTAGTGTACAGGCAAGCGATGCACTTGCCTCGCTACAGGGCTTATTTGAGTTCATCCAGTGGGTGGACTATTGCTATGGCACCGACTATGAGGAACGGAAGTTTGATGAAACGCTTATCCCCAAGGAAAAAGTTGTTGTTGATACAAAGAAAATCAAAGAGCAGGAGAGTCTGCTCGGAGAAAAAGATGCCGAGATAGAAACCTTGCGGAAACAGATTGAGAAGATGTCCGCGCAAATTACCGCAGCTAAGGAGCAGCATCAGCAGGATCGTACTTTCGTGGCAGCTGACCTCTCTGAATTCAAAACCCGCAAGATTTATATCGATGTTGATATAAAGCAAATGGGTTGGAAATTCACAGGGGTAGATGCCGATGTGCAGGAGGAGTACCCTGTCGAGGGTATGGCTGGCATAATCGGCCAGATGGGATATGTGGACTATGTCCTGTTTGGTAGAGACGGTCTGCCGCTGGCGGTCATAGAGGCCAAGCGATCCAGTAAAGACCCTAACATTGGTCGCAAACAAGCTGTTCTGTATGCAGATTGCTTAGAGAGAAAGTTTGGCCGCCGCCCAATGATGTTTACAACCAACGGCTTCGAAACTTACTTTTGGGATGACAGAAGCGGTCCGCAGCGCAAGGTCAGCGGAATTTTTAGCAAGGATGACTTACAGAAGCTGATGAATCGCCGGACAGAGCGGCTGGATCTCATGACCATTCCCATCGATGATAAGATAACTGACCGCTACTATCAGAAGGAAGCAATCCGGGCTGTGTGTGAGCAGATTGGCCTTGGCTTCCGAAAGCACTTACTGGTTATGGCTACTGGAACCGGAAAAACCAGAACGGCATCCAGTTTGACAGATGTGTTGAGCAGAGGGAAGCATGTCACCAATGTTCTTTTTTTGGCAGACCGTACTGCATTGGTAAAGCAGGCCAAGGATGATTTTAAGAACTACCTACCAGATATGTCATTGTGCAATCTCTGCTCCAACAAAGATGACCGTAGCGCCAGAATTGTTTTTTCCACCTACCCTACAATGCTGAACGCCATCGACGATATGAAAGCAAAGGGCGGACAGCGGATGTTTACTCCTGCCCACTTCGATCTTATTATTATCGATGAAAGTCACCGCAGTATTTTCAAAAAATACCGTGCCATCTTTGAATACTTCGACGCAATCATGGTGGGGTTGACTGCGACCCCGAAAACGGATGTGGATCGCAATACCTACGATTTCTTTGAGATGGAGCATGGTGTCCCTACTTATGCATATGACTACGAGACTGCGGTTTACACAGATCATGTGCTCGTCCCGTATTATAACTACGAAGTAAAAACCAAATTTTTGGAAGAGGGCATCACCTACGATGATCTGTCCGACGAGGATAAAGAGCGATATGAGGATGACTTTATTGAGGACGGGCTCATGCCAGACTTTATTCCTTCTGCGCAACTCAATAAGTTTGTGTTCAATGAGACTACTGTAGATACAGTATTGCAAGATCTGATGGAGCGTGGCATCCGTGTAGAAGGCGGCGACAGACTGGGTAAAACCATTATTTTTGCACAAAACAAACGCCACGCAGAGTTTGTTCTGGAACGCTTCAACAAGTTATATCCGCAGTATTGTGGGGTTTTTGCCCAGCGTGTGATCTGCGACGATACTTACGCTCAGACAATTATTGACGATTTCAAAGTACCAGATAAGATGCCGACCATTGCGGTTTCCGTCGACATGATGGATACCGGCATAGATGTTCCCCAGTGTGTCAACCTTGTATTCTTTAAAAAGGTGCGTAGCAAGGCAAAGTTCTGGCAGATGATTGGGCGTGGAACTCGTCTATGTAAAGGACTTACCTGTACAGACCAGATTGATGGGGAGTATACCGACAAGAAGCGATTCCTTATTTTTGATTACTGCGGTAACTTCGAATATTTTCGTGCTCACAAAGAAGGCTATGAAACCAAGGAAGCGAAATCTCTCACGGAAAACATCTTTGGCAAGCAGGTAAAGTTAGCGGTTATGCTTCAGGAAAGCACCTATGCAGAGGACGAATATCAGGAATGGCGTTCAGAACTGGTTGGAACATGCTATGCACAAGTTCTGGAATTGAACACCGAACTGATTGCCGTCAAACTGCGGATGCAGAGCGTAGAAAAGTTTAAGAGGCCTGGCTCTTTTGACTTTATTAGTGAGGGTGACAAGGGGGAGCTGTTGCAGCAGATCGCATCAATTGTCCGGCTGGACGATACAGATGAATATGCTAAACGTTTCGATAACTTCATGTACGGCCTTATGATTTCAGCAATGGCGCAGATGCCATCCTTTCAATATGCGCAAAGGCAGCTGAGGGATATTGGCACTTTGCTGGAACGGAAAATCAGCATCCCACAGGTGAAAGCAAAACTAACGATTATCAAGGAAGTAAACACGGATGCATTCTGGGAGGCAAACAATATCTTGCTCTTCGAGAAGGTTCGAAAGGAGTTGCGAGGTTTAATGCAATTCCTTGTTGAAATCGGCCCCGTGAAGAATCCGATTATTACGCGCCTAACAGATCCTATTATCGGTGAACAGGAAGGCGTTCAGCTTGAGCCTCCCTACGACTTCGAGGACTACCGTGCCAAAGTTGACCGATATGTTAATGAGAACGGGAATACACTGGCTATCTATAAGTTGACACACAATATTCCTCTGTCAGTCGGTGATTATCGGGAGCTGGAGCGGGTGCTTACCAGCGAACTGGGGAGTAAAGAAGATTATGCACGAGAGTTCGGAAATACCCCTTTCGGACTGCTCGTGCGGAAGATCGCAAAACTGGATCACGATGCGGCAATGGCCGCATTTTCCCAATTTATCAATGATCAGTCGCTGAGCCAGAAGCAAATTACCTTTGTACATAAGATTATCAACCACATTGAGCAGAACGGCTATATGGAAAGCGTCACTATACTCACCAAGCCACCATTTGACAAACCACTTAGCTTTACAAAGTTGTTTGATCGAAAGATGCAATCGGAAATCATGGCCACTATCAACAAGGTTAAAGATAACGCTATCGTAGTTGTTGCTTAGCCGATATAAAAACCATCAAGCAAAGGGAGTGGGACACCGTTGGTGCGTCACTCCCTTGCCGCACATATCGCTCGCTTACAATCCATTCAAGCTAATTCAATGTTGACATAGCAGGCTTCCATTTTGGAACATGAACATCAACCAGCACGGTAAGTACTAAAACCACCAGATCAAGTCAAGGATATGTAGTTTACAACGATTCTTCATAACGGGCACATGATATGCCAATAAGGAGGCTTACATTACGGTGTAAGTTTATCGTTACCTTGCGTTTATCATCATAATATGCTATTATAGCAAACAACACTGCTATGTACTGGATTAGGTGTTGGCCTCTGTAGTATGCCGTCCACCGCTGCATCTTCATACGGACGGCAGAGAAAATCAGAAACGCGCTAAAGAGGGAATGACTATGCCGAAAATTATCAGGAACGCAATCAGATGCAAAAAATGTGGAGATATCATCGAAAGCGAAACTGTCCATGATTTCAAATTTTGCAGCTGCGGCTCGTGCGCTGTGGATGGCGGTCACGACTACCTTCGCAGGTGCGGAAATCGTGAGGATTGGGAAGAACTGTCCAAAGCGGAAAAGGTGGAAGGCAACGATGCATTGACTTGATCCTGTCTTGCGGAAATTGGTGGTGCCAGGATATCATTTATCATCATTCGCAATGCCACCACGAATTGCCCCGGGCTGGCATCGTTATAAAAAAGGCTCTCTCAGCACGGATGCAAACAAAAGTAAAAACTGCGTAGGGGTATAGCTAACCTGCGAGCCCGGTTGAAGCGGTAAACAACCCCCGCACTAATTGAATAAGAAATTACTCA
>ENA-ORNP01001907-ORNP01001907.1-human-gut-metagenome-genome-assembly--contig:-NODE-1907-length-19335-cov-3.569761_pt1 | contig 19335 bp, 18 predicted proteins | sample MGYA00242119_ERZ509030 | MGnify/ENA primary metagenome ERZ509030 (study PRJEB26280, sample SAMEA2338708) | human gut metagenome | biome: human gut; feature: human-associated habitat; material: faeces... | reverse complement strand
AGGGAAAAAGCCTGCACATCCGACACCAGAAAAAGAGCAGGCGGGCAGGCAAGACAAAACCATGCAGAACAGAGGGAGCTGAAGCCCCCTGTTTTTTCTTGTGGTCCGTCATATACTTATAAGAAGATTTCAGGCGGGACGGGATATGGTATGGTCAGTATTTGATTTTCAGGGAATATAAGAAACGGTTCCTCCGGAATATCTCCTGTATGTATTGCCCGTGCGTCACGTCGGTCGCAGTTTGCCCCTGTAATCATCCTTCAAATCGAAGCGGGATTGCCGCCGCATTCTTTTTCGCGGCAATTTTCCCCGGCGCCAGCCGCAAGGAAAATTGCCACGAAAAGAGTGTGGAAAATGCGGCTGGCAAGACCGGTTCGATTTTCCTTTGATGGAAGGGGAAACTGTCCTGTATATTATTATCCGGTCCTTTCAGACCTGTTCCTTGGTAATCCCGTATATGCCCATTTTCTTGTAAAGGGTCGGGCGGCTGATGCCCAGCAAGGCTGCCGCCTGTGTCAGGTTGCCTTTGGATATGGTGACCGCCATCCTGATCTGTTCCGCATTCCGCTGTTCGTCTTTTAGCAGGCAGTTGTTTATCTTTTCTTCCTTCGCAAGATTCAATATGGTCTTTCCCGCCTGCTGCAACCGTAAGCACTGAGGGGTTATCAGTTTTCCGCCACATATCAGTACCGCCACATGGACAACCTGTTTCAATTCACGGACATTCCCCGGCCAGCCGTAGCCCAGCAATATCTTTTTTGCCGCCTCGTCAAAATCCGGAATCTCCTTTCCCAGTTGTCCGGCAGACTGGATACGGAAAAAATCAGCCAGCGGGAGTATGTCTTCCAGGCAATCCTGCAACGTGGGCACGGTGATTGTAAAATCCTGTAACCGGTATAGCAGGTCCTTCCGGAAGCGTTTTTCCGCGACGGCACCCTGCAAGTCCTCGTTGGTGGCGGCGATGACGCGCACGTCCATCCGCTTGTCCTGCCTTCCGCCTACGGGGCGGTACCTCCGTTCCTCCATCGCACGCAACAGCATCTGTTGTATTTCCACCGGCAGATTCTCCACCTCGTCCAGGAACAACGTGCCTCCCCGCGCTTCCTGGAAATATCCCGGTTTTTCATCCGTCGCCCCCGTGAACGCCCCTTTGACATGGCCGAAAAAGGCGGATGCCGCCAATTCCCTTGACAGGCTTCCGCAATCCACGGTTATGTACGGCTTGTTCGCCCTCAGGCTCCGCTTGTGGATCTTGCCCGCCAGATGCTCCTTGCCCGTCCCCGTATTGCCGAGTATGAGCACCGTCATGTCCGTGGGGGCAACCAGGCGGATGTAGCGGTCCAGCTCGCGGAAAGCGGCGCTCTTGCGTTCATAAATCACTTTGGCGAATGCCTCGTCCGCCATCCTTATCTTTTTCAGTGCGGGAAGCAGCTTGTCTTCGAGCAGCGGTTTGAGGATATAATCCTCCGCTCCCAGTTTCATGACATGTACAGCCGTGTGTATCTCCTCATAGTTCGTCATCACGATGAACGGATGGGTATAGCCCTGTCCCCTCATCCATTCCAACAGCGCGGTGCTTTCCCCGTCCGGCAGTCTCAGGTCGGCCAGCACGATGTCATCCTCCCGGACGGAACGGGCGATGACCTGCCGCGCCTGTGCCAGCCGGTAGGCCTTCACTGTCTGGTAATCGGCATTCTGCAAGAAGTTGCAGATATAATCGCAGAACAATATATTGTCCTCAACCACAATCACTCTCATAGCTTTCCTTTGCCTGTTGTGCCAAATCAATTATTTCCTTTCCCTTGTCCAGTACTTTCCGGACCGCCCGGCCGAACTCATCCGCCGAATATTCCCCGTCCCCCTGAAGCAGCATGAACAGGTCCCGCAGGGGCTTGCCGGCATGGATTATCTCCCAGGAACTGCTCAGGTGGTGGGTCCATTCCCTGAGCGACTCGCAATCGTTCCTTTCCGCACTTTCCGCCATCGCCGCGATATCGTCCGTTGTCTCCCTGATAAGCGTCTCCAGCATTTCCAGCCTGTCGCCATACTCCAGCAACGCATGGAAATCGACCTGTTCCTGCTGCCTTTCGTCGCCCAGGCATCCCGTACAGACTTGCAGCAGCTCTTCCACTGAGAACGGTTTCTTCAGGCAGGCCGAGAACCCCGCCTCATGCAGGTCCGCCGTATTGCAGCCTCCCGAAGCGGTGGCCGCAATGACCGGAATGGTCCGCGAGTTTCCCACATTGGCTGTGCGAAGCAGTTTCAACACGTCGAACCCGTTCATCTGCGGCATTTTCAAGTCGGTAATCATCAGGTCATAATTCTGACGGCGGATGCATTCCATCAGGTCACGTACGCACCCGCATGTCGTGCACATCACCCCATGGTGCGCGAACATCTCCTTGACGGCGGCCAGCAGGACGGTATCGTTGTCCAACGCCACGACGGTAAAAGGCTGTACGAGGGACCGGGTGCCGTTTTCTTTCTTTGCCGTCTCCTCCGCGGTTGACAGGGGCAGGAGCACCGTAAAGCAGCTTCCGGATCCTTTTCTGCTTGTCAGTTCTATCGTGCCTCCCAGCAGTCCGACCAGCTCCTTGACAATGGAGAGCCCCAGTCCCACGCCCTCCTCGGCCATCGCGTTGGGCAACCGCTCGAAAGCGGTGAAAACGCGTGCCTGCTCCTCCGCGCTCATCCCCGTACCAGTATCCTCGACGGAGAGCTGCAAGGTTCCGTTATCAAACCGCATGCGTAATGTGACCGCCCCCCGCTCCGTGAACTTGATGGCGTTTGACAACAGGTTATGTCCTATCTGGACAATCCGTTTCTTGTCCCCGATGACCACCCTGTCCCTTGGACTCTCCATATTCAGGAAGAGGTTCTTGTCCGCCGCCAGCGGCATGAAATCCGCTTCCAGCGTCTCGATGACGGTATGCAGCCTGAACGGAACCGGATTGACTTCCTCCTTTCCGCTCTCCAGCCGGAAAAATCCCAACAAAGTGTTCAGCATGGCCTCCATGTGTCCCGCCACCCGGCGTATCGTCCGGTTGTATTCTTTCCGTTTGGATATCTTTTTCTCCGTCGCGAGCAGTTCAGCATAGCTGTTGATTGTCGTAAGCGGTGTGCGCAGGTCATGGGTCACGGTCAGCATGATTCTTTTTCTTGCCGCAATCAGCTCCTCGTTTTCGGCGACGGTATGTTCCAATTGCCCGATTGTTTCCTCCAGCCTTTTCTTGTAGCGGTTTATGCGTGCCATGTCCCGGTGTATAATCATGTAGGAGCTTCCGAGCAGCAGGAGCATGAACACCACCAGCCCGGCGACTATGGCCAGTGACCGTTTGCCCGTCCTGCCCAGCTTTTCCTCCCGTTGCTGCATCTCTTCCTGGATATTCCGGTCCATGTGCCTGATAACCTGTTGAAGCTGCTCGTTGAGCAACCTGTTGCGGGAGGCGAGGATATGTGCCTGCTCGGAGAACTGGCGCGCATATTGCCGCTGTCTGTCCGCTATGCTCCTGTTGAGGGTATGGAGTGCGGATGTGTCCGGGGAGGTTTCCGTCTTCTCTTTTTTCCCGAACAGCCTTTTCAGGAATCCTCCCTTCCTGCCGGTCTTTTTCGGGGGGCTTTGTCCGGCTGTTTGCGGAAGCTGTCCGGCTATTTCCCGGCCGGCTTGCTGCTGCTTGCGCATAATCTCCTTGATTTGCAGCATGGACTGTTCCTTGTCCCTCCATAAGATGCGGATACTGTCTATCCGGGCGTTGGGATGCAATTCCTGTAAACCGTACAACAGGCTGTCGACGGCCGATTTCTGTTTCAGGTACGTGTTGAAATCCTTCTCGTCCCACTCCGTGAATGTGTCGCAGAACAAAGAGAGTTCAAGCATTTTCATATATACATTGCGTATGGCCCGCTTTTGTCTGTTTATTTGCCGGACATTCGTTTCTATAGACCTGATCTCCCGCCATTCGTGGATACCTATATATATGATACAGCCAACCGTCAGGAGCACGGTGATGTACCCCGCCGCAATCTTGGCAAGAAGCGACCGCGGGTGTGAAGTCTTTCTTATCAGTCTGTTCCAATTTATCAATGTATGAGCCTTTTTATTTTTTGTTATACCCGGTTTTAAACAAGCGAATAATAAAAACCGACCAGTCGGTATTTTATTATTCGCAAAGATAAACCTTTCCAAATAATAACAAAAGAAAAAGTATTCAAATGCAAGGCAAATGTGCCGTTTACATTAGAAAAATGTGGTTATAAGCAAAGAGAAGCGGTTATTGTATTTGAAAAAGCAGTGCTCCAAAGGTTTTTCCTATGGAATTTTCGAACAATTGCCGGCTGAACACCTGTATGTCGTCCACAGACTGCTTGTGAATGACAACGACCGCATTAAAAAGAAAATCCTGTTCCCTGGTAAGAAGTTCGTGGTACATTTGCGGAAATTCGTCCATGTATTCGTTGGCGGAGGATACGAACTGCATGTAATACATCAATCCGTTGCCCTCCAGTTTTTCAGGAAAGCTGTCGATTACCCGTTCAATCGGGTTTTTGTAGGACCGGAGAAATTCGTCCCATCTTCTCCCTTCCAGATAATCCATTTCCGGAGAGAGCTGGGAAGCCGGGAAAAAGCGCATTTTCACGACAGTGTCAATCAAATGCCGTTTGGATGAAAAATAGTGCATGACCGCTCCTTTGGACTTATGCACGGCTGCCGCCACATCGCAAAATGAAGTCTGTTTCATGCCTTTGGTAAGGAACAGTACATACGCCTCGTCAATTATCCGCTGTTTCAAGTTTGGATCCATATCACACCTGCATTATATAAAAAATAGCACAGATGCAATCAACAACCCAAACGTGGCAGTGGAAAAGCCTAGAGATGAAGTCGACGCACCCGTGCTATATGTTTTGATATAGCGCAAGCTGTCATATCCCATCTTCTCTCTTTGAAATTTTCCACTTTTCGTTTGAAAGATGTATATGATACTATACTATTTTACCTGTTAGTTTTGCAAAATTAAGCTATTTATTGCTTATTTCCAAACTTAAACACTTAAACTACACTTAATAACACAGTTCCATAGGAGAAGCGTCCGCTTTCAGGAACAAGCAACAGAATTTTTTCACCGGACTTCAGTTCGTGTGTTTTCCAGAATTCATCCAATATGGCGAAGATGGCGGCAGAAGCTATATTGCCTACTCTGGACAGGTTGGTAAACCACTTGCTTTCGTCAATTCCGATTCCAATCCCTTTTAATTCATTTATTATCTTATCATAAAAAAACATGGAGGAGACATGGGGCAATACATAAGAAATGGATTCCGGTGCCACATTGTATTTTTCAAGACAATATTTTATGTGTTTCGCCCAATATGGGACGGCATTCTTTTCCAGTAATTTAATATCTTGCTTTACAGTAAAAAGTGAGCGGTCTGTCAATTCCTGACTACTGAAACTTTTCCAACTTTTCAATTCTCCGTTTTTTTCTTTTTCCGCTCCCATAAACATACATGTCGGCAATTCATTGGCATACGAAGTCATTTCCACCCATTCAATATGTAGAGCTTTTCCTTTGCCCGGATTATCCTGTAATAATACCGCACTGGCACCATCACTCAGCATAAAGCGTAGAAAATCTTTTTCCAATGCCATGTATGGTTGTATTCCAAGATTAGCGCATTTTTCGTATTCAACATCAAAATTTTTGGAAAGCAACCCCGCTGATGCCAACTCGGAACAACTACAAACAGCATTACGCTTATCACCCGCTAAAATGCTTAGATATGCAATCTTGAATGCTTGAACGCATGACAAACAGATGCCGGATGCTGAAAATATTTCCATAGGAGCATTTTTTAGCAAACCATGTACCATGGAGGCATGTGAAGGCAGCACTTGGTCCGGGCTGGCAGTTGCACATGCTAAAAGTTCTAATTCTTGCAGAGGTAATAAAGCTTCTGTCAAAAGTTTCTGTATCGACAGTTGTGCCAGTTCCGCATTCGTATGCGTCATTTCCTGCTTTGTGTTGACGGCATAAAAACGTTATTCCATTTTGTCTGAGTACAATATTTTTGACACGAGAATGTACTCCAGAGATTAACCCTAAATAATCTTCCATAGAATTATTATCTATCGGAGAGTTTGGGAAGTAAGAGGTTACTGTTGTTATAAAAACTTCCTTTGACATTTTAAATCATATTTTAATTAAACTATATATAAACATAAACTGTTCCTTTAACAGGGGAATATTCAATCCATTTACCAATGCATCATTATAAGATTGTCCAAAATATACGTATTTGAACTGCTTGGCGATATTTTTGCAATTGTATTGAGTTCCAATTTCTCCTTTCTCTTGTGCATGTTTCAATATCCTTTCCCATAGTAATAGCTCTTTTTGGGTAACTATCGTTGTTTCCTTTGTAAAGTTTGGATAAAATTTTTCCGCCTGTAATATCAGACTCATATAAGCCCTTGTTCCGTTGGTATTAGCGTTCGGCAATATGAACTGGTATAGATAGTCCATTGTACGTTTTACATTGTCAATGTAATAGTTGATAAAATCATGCAGTGATAGACTTTCGGAATTTTGCATTTTATTATCTACATCTTGTTTTCTCAAGATATATTGATCAATCACATCCATAAACAATTCTTGTTTGGTCGGATAATGATAGGACATACAACCTCTTGACAGGTTGAGACTTTGTTCAATATCTTTCAAGGGGACCATATTATACTCCTTTGTCAGAAACAACTTGAATGCGGTCTCCCTTATTAACGCTTTTGTTTCTGTTCCTTTTGTTCCTTTCATAAATATGTATTTTAAAAACAAAAATAGAACATTTGGCTGAATATTCAATCTTTTTTGCATACTTAGTTTAAAGCGAATAAGAGTTAAACTACATACGTTAACAGTATGATACTTAAATCAATTCCATTATTTTAGACAGTTTTGCTTCAGGCAATATGGGGTTCTTATTTTTTTTTGTTACATTTGCTTTTAATAAAAACCGACTAATCGGATTTTATTCAGGCGTAGAGAAGAACTCAAACGAAAAGTGGAATTTATTGTATGAGATGATTCTCTATGCCTTTTTCAACTTACTACTCCCCCAAATTATGACTCTTCCGCGTAATCTTGTTTTCATCTAAAATTTGAAAACCGAATCATACCTGTTGTCAATCCGTTGAATGAACATCAACGAACATAACTGCGACAATTTCAGGTATTGCTGCAATCAGCGGTATGACCAATTCCTTAGCACAAGTTTTGTATATCATAATTTTTTTATATAAACCGTCCGGTCGGTATTTATTGCAAAAATATAAACATTCGGAATAAAAACAAAGGGAAAGATGAAACTCTATGTTAATAAACATTTCATCCTTCCCTTTTGACAAGTGCTGATTTATCAAATTTATCTTGGAGTCATTTTGACTTTAACCTGTACTCCCATGGAGTTTAAGACGCGAACCGGTGCTTTTTCGCTGGCTTTCAAATAAAAAAGAAGGTAGTCTTTTGCCCGTTGGGATTCGAAATAACCTTTTTCGTGGTATTCGGCAATCCACTTTTGAATTACCGGAACCTGCCAGCGGTTCATTAATACATAGTAACCGAATTTATACTCCAAGTCACTCAAAAAAATATTGAGTTTCAGGTAATCCCACCAGAATTGTTGCTTCTTTTTGCTTTTGGCGTTGAGTATGACCACCTGATGGTCAAAGGTGTCACGGGGATTTTCCCAATCTTGGCGGGAGATAAATACATCAGGAAGCGCATTGTCCGCGTTGTCCTTTGCCGGGATGAAAGGGGATAACGCCTCAATGGAACCTTTCATCTTTTCATATAATGCCGGCTCATATTCTTTGTTATACAATATGACGTCTCTCAAGCGGGTGGACGTAAGATGGGTTACTACCGGGCGTCCGCTTATACAATGTTCAGGGACAGTCATCCTTGAAGCCAGTTTCTTCATAAACTTGACTTCCGCCGTTATCTGTTCTTCCTTATCCGCTTTTTTGAAAGGGTAGTCCGTGCAGGCTATTTTCCGCATACCCCGATGCAGTTCCGTAAGCTGTAAGGCTCCATAAGCGCAGAAGATGGAAGCACGGATAATCTTGAAGATAGGGGTACGGTCGCCCTCGTGTGCCACATACGGCAGGTCTGTCACACCAAAAAGCATTTCATTTTCCACTATCAAGTCGGCAGAGATTGTCTTGCCCTCTTCCAGGCGACCCTTGATTTTGAAATTACGTTTTTGCCATCCCCAAGTGTGAATGGGTTGCGTAGCCAGCAGTGTCACACAATAATTGCCATTGTGCGGGGTGAAATCTACATTTTGCGGGGTTGCCTTGGACATCAGCTCATTCAGCAACTTGATTTTTTGGATATTGTCCATAAATAAATTGGTATTAAGTGAAACATCTTGTTAACAGTGCAAATGTAGGCATCGGCTTTCGTACCCGAGTTCCGTTTTTCGCCGAAAATCACTGCAAGGTCAACCAATTATTCGATATTTATTCTATTTTCGATTCTCAATATATAGTTTGTTTCCAAGAAAAAGCGTTCCATCCGTACCGCCTGGCCCGTTCTGAACAAAGGTCTTTCGCTATTGGCTATGCAGGCTTTCTTTATAGGAAAGTTCCGTGCCTCTTCCTGTTGTTCAAAATAGCCAATGGTAGAACGTAACTGTTGTTCACCATCCTTTATCCACTGGCTGCCTTTGCTTTTTCTTTGTTTCAGTTCCACAAATATGATCGTGTCTTCATAAAACAGACAGCCGTCACAGCGATTATCCATCTTTCCGTCCGCCTTGCGTAATTCAATGCAATGGTCAACCGGTACAAAATTTACTTTAAGCCGGTAGTGATTGTCCACTGCCGCAATCCAATCCTGTCCCTGTTTTTCAGCGATGTATGCTTTTTCGGCAGCCGGAGCGGGCCGGTCACATATACCGAATTTGCGTTTGCATGAGGAGGAAATATGTTCTGTAGGGAAAAAGTCAATCATACTCTTGTTGTATTTCCAGTAATTCGGCAAAATCCTCGTTTGTTTTCTCCAGCATCCTATTGAGGAAGTTTTCATCGGAAGGCAGTCCATGATATGTGTCCAATACGGTTGCCGTTCCTTCCACTTCATTGAATTCGTAAATAGCGATTTCGTCAGGATGTATGGCGGCTTCTATAGGATAAATAGTACCTATTCTTTGTCGTGCCTCATCGGAAAGATTGCCAGAAGCCAACAACATACCGGTTTTGACAGCGATGGTCAGGCTGTTGATGAGGTACGGACTATGCGTTGTAACAACCAGACGGTTTGCCTCTAACGAATTGTTGAAAGCCAGCAATTGTTTCATTATCATCCATTGCGATTCCGGATAAAGGTTTTGTTCCGGTTCCTCCACGATGTTGACAAACGCCGACTTGTTGAATCTGGCAGAAACGGCTGAAAGGGCGATTCTCCGTTGCTCGTCTGTAAGATTCGGTATATTCCATATATTCGCCACTTCCGCTTCGAAGCGTTTCGCTTCATCGCTACTCATCTTTTGGGCATTGTTTGCCTGGCTTTTTACAGATTCGGACAAATGCAGAGAAACCAGATAAAGCGGTACTATGGACTGGAAGCCACTGGAAGCCTCCATCAACTTCACTTTGTAATCCTCGCCTTTGACATAGACAATGTCGTTTTGCTTGTTGTATTCCAGCTGCGCATGGTTGATAGGCAGTTCCAGACTACCCTTGATGAGTTGTTTGGCGTTGTTATATTCCGTCAGAAATACCAGCAAAGCATCCGGCAAGTCCTTAATCAAATTCGGTTTGTTGACCATGCTGATGAAGTTTCGTTCAGCGGGAACATACATGATTTGAGGAAGGGCATATTTGTTCAATGTACCGTCTTTTTTTTCTATGATAAGTTCGCCTTGTCTGGTATAGGTGAACTTATAGGAATCCCCTTCGTAGAAAATTTCAGTCCGTTCCTTTATGAAATAATTGGAAATACGGTGATAACCGCAATATTTGTTCTTGAACTTGGCCGCGGTAAATTCTTTCTCCTTGAAATCCCCCCGCGTCAAAACCTTTTCCATCCATGTAAAGGTGGAAACCAATTTGGCAACCGTACTTTTACCGCTACCCTGGTTGCCGGTAAAAACAGTCACTTTTTCTATGTCAATCCATCCGTCCATTGCGGAGACCGTTTCCTTGAGCGGACCGAAATTCTTAATCTTGATTCTACTCATATCGTTGTTATATAGACTATGTGCAAAGATAGTGTTTCTAAATGAGATGACCTAACGAAGGTCGTACCTCATTTGCCTTGGACATAAATACCTTTCCAGTTGTCCGGAAAATGCTTTTCCTCCCACATGCAATTGAATCTTTGGGGTGAACAAAAGGAACCTACTGCATAAAAGACAGAATAGAAGACAGAATATGAAGGATTTCCTTTATAACCTTCGACATCAGCTAAAATCTCATCCATGGTCCTGTTGAGTTCTTTTTCATCCTTTACATATTTAAATTCGATTGCGCATTCCAATGAAGGTATTAATATATCCGGATTATAGCATTTGGCTGTTTTCTGAAATTTGAAACTGCAAGATTTATTATCAGGAAATGCTGTTTTGCAGATATTAATCATAGGTTTGTACACCTCCGGTTCGGATTTTGGTTGTATGTCAAAGTCTGCAAGTAACGTAGCCGTACTGTTTAAAATATTCTCCAGGATTTCAAATTCTTTATGAGCACCTGTAATGCTGAAATCATCGAACGCGTTCAAAAATTTTCTATAAGCAAATATCAGTTCGCTATCCATGTCTTCTGTACCACGTAGCATTCTTTCTTTTTCGTAGAATGGTGTAATTTCTGTTAGAAAAGAATTATAATAATCCGGAAGGTGCTTCGCTTCAATATACGCTTGTACTAAAGGACGCAATTTTTTTGCCATGTAGATTAGGGAATCCTTTCTTTCTTGTTCGTCCATTTCATAATCAAGACGTTCTTCTTCGGACAATTTAGAAAAATCGGGCATTCCGTATTCTTCAAACATCATATACTCGTAGTGACTACGGCTGAATGCAGCCATTAATTCTTTTATTTTTTCCGCTAAATGTTTCATATCTATTTTTTCATAAACAAAATAGACCAAACGGTCTGTCTGCAAATATATTCCTTTTAATCTACGAAAAGAAATAGAAGTGTCATTTTTTGAGGTGAAAATATGAATTTAGCAAAACAGAGAGCAACTAAGTATGAATCTTGAATGGGGAAGACACTGAGGTTTATGTATTGATTACATCCGACAAGGGTGGGAATGTTTTTTAGATTGATTTGGATTATGTGTCGGAAAAACATTGTATCTTTGCATTAATAAGAAGAAAGAAAGGAATTTATGGACTTTGAAGGAGAATATACCATGCGGACGGCTTCCAATCAGCAGAGTTATGAGCCGGATACCGTATACCCGGACGCCGTGCTGAATATAGCCCGCGATTCGGCTTCCGTGTTTCAGCTGAAGCGGAAATGGGAAAAGACTCCTCCGATGTTGAATCTGACTCCCGATTTCCAGCGAGGGCTGGTATGGAAACCTAAACAGAAAAGCGAACTGATAGAATCCATACTGATGGGTATTCCCCTGCCTCTGATTTACGTGAAGGAGGATGAAAAGGGAGTGTATGTCATTGTGGACGGCAAACAGCGCCTGAGTACATTGTTCAGTTTTATCAATAATGAATTTGCTCTGGAGAAACTCACCATCCTGAAGGACAAGAATGGTTCCCGGTTTGACAAACTGACTCCATTGGAGCAAAATAAGATAGAGGACTGCTCCCTGACCTTGCATGTGATTAAGGCTCCCACTAGCGACCGGGTCACTTTTGATTTGTTCGACCGGGTGAACCGGGGCGGGACGCGGCTAAACAACCAGGAAATGCGTAATGCACTTTATCAAGGCAATGCCACGGAACTGATTAACCGGCTGGCTGAAAAGGAGGCCTTTGTTGAAGCCACGGAGCATTCTATTCCCGCCAATCATATGAAAGACAGGTATCTGGTACTCCGGTTTGTGGCTTTTTATCTGTGGCAGCAGCATGTCACCATAGACCCTGACACTGACGGGCCTTTGGACTATCGAAGTAATGTGGAGGATTTTTTAGGGAAAACGATGCGTTTTCTCAACCGGTTGGAGCCGGAAAACGGTTTGTTCAAAGAGCTGGACACCCGATTTACCCGTGCCATGGAACTTGCCATACGGCTGCTTCCGTCAGGTGGCTTCCGGCTGCCTTCGTCACCCGGTAAGAAACGACCGATAAACATGGCTTTTTTTGAGAGTTTCAGCTACCTCCTGTCCAGGCTGAATGGAGAAGGGGAGCAGCTCCATTGTCAGATTCAGGAAGTTTATATGCAATTAATATGTGACGCTGCCTATTTGGAATCCCTTACCCGTTCTGTGGATAGCGGCAAGCAGACTGAAAAGCGTTATGAAATTATCAACCGACTTATTCATGAATTGAATTTATGCTAAACAATTTGACCATAAACAATTATAAATGTCTAACAGATTGTTCGTTGGAGTTAAAACCTCTGAACTTGTTCGCCGGTCCGAATTCATCGGGAAAATCTACCGTATTGCAAGCCCTGCTGACCGCTTCGGATAACGTAACGGAGAAAAAAGGGAAACACGGTTTGAAGAACCGGAGGACAGAAGCGTCGAACTTCAATGACGTAAGGAACTTTGTAACCAACGCCAAGTCATACGAAATCGGTATTTCGTATAATGGTGAAGAACCGACCGTGCTTTGTTTTACTCCAGGAGATGACTCTTACCAAACCACTCTTGTGGAACAATCGGCTGACGCGTCTTCGGATTTATTGGGAATCCTCGGAAGTGATAACCTGCTGTATCTGCCTGCCACACGCCCCGGTGGCGCATACGCGCAACCCATCAATCCCGATTCGGAAAACAAACTGGGACGTAACGGAGAATTTGTGATTGACTATTATGCCAAGCACCGTCTGGAGCCACTGGATGCCGCTTTGATTCTGGCTCCCGGTACTCAAACCTTGGAAGGGCAGGTAAATCACCAACTGGATAAACTGACCGGCTATCGGTTGGTGGTGGAAACAGTAGGAAACAATCACTATGTGAAGTATGAAACGCGTAGCGGCAAACAGCTTTTCCCTTATCATGTCGGTACCGGAGTGAGTTTTATTACGGAGGTCATCATTGCCTGTTTTGCCACTCCGAGAGGCGGTATGGTGATTACGGAAAATCCGGAAATCCATCTGCACCCCAAAGCGCAAGCCGACTTGATTGATTTTATGGCGAAAGTGGCGAAAGCCGGTGTGCAAATCATCATAGAAAGCCATAGCGACCATCTCTTCAACGGCATCCGGCGTCTGATTAGCCAGGAAAAGTTGGCTTTGTCCGATGTCTCCGTATATAATTTCAGGCAGGACGGGAACGGACTGACACGTGCCGAACGTGTGGAATTTACTCCCCAAGGAGGAATCCGGTCGTATATCCCAGGGATGTTCGAGCAGTTTGATATTGACCTGGATGCTATTTTGAAGCTATAAGATTATGGACGGTATCATTATCAACGAATTGTCATTGAGCGGACAGTTTCATGACAGCCAGGATTTCTGGAAGAACGGAATGCCTCCTTTTTACAAAGCATTGCAGGATGCTCGTTCGTTCGGAGTGGGGTATCTGTTCAAACAAGGAAGTTTTTACGGGGCACAAGCCACTCCCGACAAGACTCTTCATGATTTGCTGACAGCACCGGAAGCCCGTATCATAGACGAAGCGAAACGGTACAAGAGTACATTGGCACGTGCCATCTGTAATCCGTTTTGGGACGATGCACCCCAGCAGGATTTGAATGCACATTATCTGGCAGATGAAGCAGATGTATCCGGTAGTTCCGTTGCCGAAGCTACCGCCCGTGCGGTCTGCCTTCTGTCGTTTATACGCTCCTTGTATGAGAAGCATCCGGTTGTTGTAACCAAAGATGGAGTTGCTATTCCGGTGGGGAATATATGGAAGGAGAAGCAATTGTCTTCCATCTTGTTTGAAAGGAGAGGGAATTGTCTCTCAAGAAGTATATTACGACCCGTTTCAGCGGAGGGAAACTTGATTTCAGCCTTATAGATGACACTCATGGATTTTCTCTTATTGACAATGAGAACCAAAACGAGTTTATTGATTCATTCCGCAAATTTGAAGAATTGGATTGGAATGCCATAGCAACGGACAATGGGTTGGATTATAAAACGTATAATAAGAATAAGAAAAGCAAGCGTTATTTTTCAGATGAGCAATGGAAGAAAGGCATTAAGAAGTTCAGGATCACTCAGCGGAACAGATGTTTTGGCTATGTGAATAATGGTATTTTTTATGTGTTGAGGTTTGATTTAGACCATGAGCTAAGTGATGTGGGATAATATTATTGCAACCTTGGTCTAATGTTTATAACCAGCTGATTGTAAATTCGCTGGGGATGGGCTGGAGTTTATGCCGCTTTCCTGAAAATTACTCATATTGGTTGATGAATTGCTGTTCCAAATCGTAAAAAGCCGCATATTCCTCCAGTATCGGATTGTTCCGTATGCCCGCCAAGGTTTCGCTTTCCTCCACAATGATTCCCTTATCTTCTTTTTTCAAGCCGAAGAACTTGACGGATATGTTGGTGTGTTCCTTATATTCGGAATAGAGAGAAAGCGTGTGTGTAAGCAGGTAGTCGTGAGTGGCGACGAAAATCTGCAAGCCGCATTCTTGAAGCACACGGATAAACTTTGCCACGACTTTCACAAGAGCCGGATTCAGGTTGGCTTCGGGTTCGTCCCAGAACAGGATGGTGTCCGCATTGATTTCCCCATTCAGTATGAGGTACAAGATGGAAGCCAGCTTGCGGAGTCCTTCGGCTACCAGGTGCGCTTCCATGTTCCCTTTTTCTGTCTGTATATAGAAACGTCCGTTCATCTGCAAAACCTTGAACTGCAATTCTTGCTCCAGCAACTCGATAGCCGGTTTCAACGGATTGTCTTCCGACTCACGCAATATGGGGAGTGACAACGCGTGCGCCAGATTGATATACGTTTGGTCAAATGAGATTTCACGTTTACTGCTCAAACCGATAAAGCCTTCGAATAAAGAGAACATCTCACGTGGGGGAATATAGATAAAGTGGCGATCGTCCCACTTTTCGTCCGTTTCTAATTTTACAGTTGTTTTGGAAGCGGATGAAAAGCTGTATTGCAACAGTTTGCCGTCTATCGTGACTGTAATGTTTGCCCTGCCTGAAGGTACTCCCTTGTTGACCAGGTTGCCTATGACATCCGGCTTGAAATAAAATATCATGTCTTCCGCCAAGATATACTCAAACTGTTCCTTGGAAGCTGAGTTCTTGCCGAGGAAGTCATGGCGTGCCTGCAAAGTTGCCGCCAGGCATTTGAGAACGTGCGTCTTGCCCGTACCATTCTTGCCAATAAGGACGTTTATCCCTTTGGTGAAATCAAACCGGGTATTTGCAAAGCCTGTAAAATCAGTTAATAATATGCTGTTAATCATTGAATATGTTTCATTTATACTAAGTAACTACAAAGGTAATTTAAAAAACGGAAGCGACAAACCCGGTTTTAAAAAAGTTATGATTATTAGGCTTATGTTTTAGAACTATCAATGATTACCTGGCAGATGAAGCGGATGTGTCCGGCAGTTCCGTTGCCGAAGCCACCGCCCGTGCGGTCTGCCTTCTGTCGTTTATACGCTCCTTGTATGAGAAGCATCCGGTTGTTGTAACCAAAGATGGAGTTGCTATTCCGGTGGGGAATATATGGAAGGAGAAGCAATTGTCTTCCATCTTGTTTGAAAGGAGAGGGAATTGTCTCTCAAGAAGTATATTACGACCCGTTTCAGCGGAGGGAAACTTGATTTCAGCCTTATAGATGACACTCATGGATTTTCTCTTATTGACAATGAGAACCAAAACGAGTTTATTGATTCATTCCGCAAATTTGAAGAATTGGATTGGAATGCCATAGCAACGGACAATGGGTTGGATTATAAAACGTATAATAAGAATAAGAAAAGCAAGCGTTATTTTTCAGATGAGCAATGGAAGAAAGGCATTAAGAAATTCAGAATCACTCAGCGGAACAGGTGTTTCGGTTATGTGGATAACGGTGTTTTTTATGTGTTGAGGTTTGATTTGGACCATGAGTTAAGCGATGTGGGATAATATTTTTACAGCCTTGCTATAATTTTAGTAGAGATAGAAAACTGTCCGAAAACTCATATCCTGCTTATACACAATAGCAGGGACGAAGAAAACAGATTTTAAAATAGTTAGAAATGAGTCATCGGGCACTATACAAATAGATTCTCAATTTATTGGTCTTCATTTTGTAGATATCATAAGCGTTTTTATTTAATTTATTGATGATTAGTTACCAATAGAACTACATATCTTACTATTATAGAAATGTTTAAGAGTGGTCTGCAACATTCCTAATAATAAGTTGCAGGTTTTCCAATATTATTCTTGACCAATAATAATATGTTTGTTGGAATTTATTGTTATGTAAAGAGGTAAAAAACTATGTTATATAGTATAATCTCTTCAATCTATATTGTGTATCAGAATATCAAAGAACGAAATAGAAAATATATTTTCATCAAATATTATTTGCTAATTTAGAGTAAAACAATTTGTACTTTTTAAATAAGTCATTACAATTGGAAGATATTTCCTGTAAAGAGCGTCTTTAAATTGATTTGTTTGCTCTGAAAGAGCAAAATTATCTTTAGTCAAAAATGGAATTATTTTTTTGACTAGATCATTCGTTACAAAATTAATATTTTTCCCTTGAAGAAAACGATAGCGTAACAACACTATAATTTCTGTCGGAAATACCTGCCATTCTGAATAGTAAAATTCATTTTTTGAGAAATTTGTATTTTTACTTTTTTGTAAATGATAGATACATATATCGTCAATAAGTTTATTGAAATACGCATGATCATCTGTACAAATATTTTCTGTTATTTCCATATATGTAGAGTTTAATTGCTTTTTCACATATTTCTTCCAAAAAAGGCGATTATCTTTATTATAAAATTTATCGTACATAATCATGGATTCATGCAGAATGGTATCTTGATAATAAATTATTGGATATTCCTTGTTTTTCAATTTATATTCTATTCTTTCAATTAGTATTTGTAACATTATATCTGATTCTTTTTTTGTGAAAAATGTTAGTATTCCCAAAAAGAGAGAGCTTAGTCCAATTTGATTTACTATTTCATTTTTTCGTTCTAAATCAGCCAAATATACAATATAACTAGAATAGTAATAGAATAAGTTATCCAATAATAATTTGAAAGTATCTTCACTTGGTTTACACCAAAAAGACTGATAATATTTCATTAAATAAAATCTGGCAACATATTCTATTGGTAGATACTCTAAGGAAACGGCATTAGGGTTCTCTACAAAAAGTTCCAGTTTTTTCTTGTTCTCAATAATAAAGCTTTCCGGTGTTTCATTAGCATATCTTTCCAATTTTTTTTTAATTAGTGAATTAATTTTCATTAATGATGTCCTCCTATTTTTTTAGCTTCTTTTTCCCAGCTCTTTTGTTTCATATTCTTTACATACCATCGTCCCTTAGTGCCAGTCCCAACTTCAACTTCGATAAGGTATTTTTTATCTATGTTCATGCTGATATCTGTAGCTTTTTCTTTGCTCAAACGAAATGCTTCACTATTATCTCCCGCAGTTCTTAAACGTGTCTGAACAAACTCATCTGGATCTAACTGTTCTCCATATAATGAAGGAACGTTACTTCCTCTAGTCGTTTTAACCTCGAATACATCATAATGTCCATCTGGTGTTTTCGCAACTATATCTATACCTTGGTTTGCTGCATTTTGTACCTGAAATACATGGGTGTAATTTCCGGAACGATTTAGAGCATCCATTACTTTTTCTTCTCCAAAGTTTCCTAGTCTTGTAAAATAAGTTTCTAACCCTAAAGGGTCAACCAATTGATTTAAATTACGTACATATCCATATAGTGTTGGATTATTTCCTATTAATCCTATTGGATCTTGCGATAAGTAGTTCCCTATTAAATTATCGTAGAACCTAAACCGATTATAATACAGCCCTGTTTCCTCATCCTCATATTGTCCTTGAAAGCGAAATGGACAATCATTCAAAGAAAGCCCCTCAAAAGTTCTTACTTTTCCATAAATATCCAATGTACAATTCCAAGTTTTGTTTCCTTGTTCATCGTACATCTGAATAGGCGTACCCAAATAATCGGACACAATGGAATATTGCTTACCATCCTGTATCTTCGCTGTAGGTACAAACGTGCCTGCCTCAAACACCCAGGTAGTAATATCCTCTATCGGTTCTTTTGACGGAGTGCTTTCTTTCTCATCCGATTGCATATCGGTGACTTTGTAGCTCCATTCATGGATAGGCACGTTTCCGTCCCATACCCAACGTGTGACCTTTCCGAAATACTGCTTAGCTGTGCGTCGTCCCAGCGCATCATACCGGAACTCCACCGGTCTTCCGTCCGGACGTATAACTTTCTTCAACATCCCGTTGGAACTCCACTCGTACAGCCATCCCGTCCCCGTTGCCAGGCAACGGATGCCTCGTTCCTTCTCCATTCGCTTGCGGTCGAACCTTACGCCCGTTTCCTGCAACTGCTTGAACTCACGGAAAATGAGGTTCCCCTCGTTATCGTAATGATAGAAATAATCTGGGTCTTCCAACAGTTTTCCCCCGGCACCGTATTTGCGGTCTTTCTTATCCGGTGTCTCAAAGAGGTTACCCACGAAGTCCGGCACACGGTAAATCACATCCGTTTCCGAACCTTGCATAGTTTCCTGCCGGATAAGGAAGTCGAAACGGTCGTAGTCGTACCGTGTGACGGTACCCGTCAGCTCGTTCTCCTTGGAGAGCAGGCGGTTGGCGATGCCCCATTGGTAGCGGTAGGCACCTTTCTCTATGCCGCCCGACCGTACCGACTTGTGTCCCTCCCTGCCGAAGCAGTCACGTTCCGTCCTGACAGTCACACCGCCAGAAAAGGTGCGCTGCACCTCCAGCCCGGTATTGTCACGTACCCATGATGCCTGCCAGCTCTCGCCCGCCTGCATGGTCTGCAAGTTGCCTTCCCGGTCGTACGTATGGCGGATGTCCGCTCCCAGGCTGCTGGTGATGCGGGTACAGTTGCCCTCGCTGTCGTACGTGCGGTTGACGGTATATTCTCCCTGTTTTTCCTCAATAATCTGTCCCGTCTTCCTGTCACGGGTG
>ENA-ORNP01001897-ORNP01001897.1-human-gut-metagenome-genome-assembly--contig:-NODE-1897-length-19420-cov-3.906532_pt1 | contig 19420 bp, 17 predicted proteins | sample MGYA00242119_ERZ509030 | MGnify/ENA primary metagenome ERZ509030 (study PRJEB26280, sample SAMEA2338708) | human gut metagenome | biome: human gut; feature: human-associated habitat; material: faeces... | reverse complement strand
TTATTAAATGCAGTTGTTGACTTTATGCCATCTCCACTTGATATAGCACATATCAAAGGTGTTACACCGGACGGAGAAGAAGTAGAAAGAAAAACATCTGATGAAGAACCTTTCGCAGCTTTAGCATTCAAAATTGCAACAGATCCATTCGTTGGAAAACTTTGTTTCTTTAGAGTTTATTCAGGAACACTAGAAGCAGGTTCTACAATTTTAAATGCAAATAAAGAAAAGAAAGATAGAATGGGAAGAATACTATTAATGCATTCTAACCATAGACAAGATATTGATAAGGTTTATGCAGGAGATATCGCTGCTGCAGTTGGTTTAAAAGAAGTATCTACAGGTGATACACTTTGTGATCCAGCACATCCTATCATCCTAGAGTCAATGGAATTCCCAGAGCCAGTTATTGATATAGCTATTGAGCCTAAAGATAAAGCTAATAGCGAGAAAATGGGTATCGCTCTTGCAAAACTTGCAGAAGAAGATCCAACATTTAAAACATATACAAACCAAGAAACAGGACAAACAATCATCGCTGGTATGGGTGAGTTACACCTAGACATTATCGTAGACAGATTAAAGAGAGAATTTAAAGTTGAATGTACAGTTGGTAAACCACAAGTTTCTTACAAAGAAACAATTAGAAATAAAGTTAAAGTAGAAGGAAAATTCATTCGTCAATCTGGTGGACGTGGACAATATGGTGATGTTTGGTTTGAAATGGAACCATTAGAACCAGGTAAAGGAATAGAATTCGAAAGCAAAATTGTTGGAGGAGCTGTTCCAAAAGAGTATATTAAACCTATTGAACAAGGTATGAGAGAAGCTGCTGAAACTGGTATCTTAGCTGGTTACCCAGTTACAGACTTCAAAGTTTCATTAGTTGATGGTTCATATCATGAAGTTGACTCTTCAGAAATGGCATTCAAAATAGCTGCAGCTATGGCCTTCAAAGAAGGTATGAAACAAGGTGGAGCAGTTATATTAGAACCAATTATGAAAGTTGAAATAACAGTTCCAGAAGAATATATGGGAGATGTTATTGGTGATGTAAACTCTAGACGTGGTAGATTAGAAGGAATGGATAATGTTGATGGAATACAAGAAATTCACTCATTTATACCATTATCAGAAATGTTTGGTTATGCAACTGAACTTCGTTCTAGAACACAAGGTAGAGGAACATATTCAATGGAACCATCTCATTATGATGAAGTTCCAAAATCAGTATTAGAAGCAATTGTTGCTTCAAGAAAAAAAGACTAATTTATAATGAAAACATAAAATTATTATATAAAATTAGTTAAGTTACAGGATTTTCACTGTAAAGGCTTGCATTTTTTACAGAAATGTTATAAAATGCTTATGCAACAAAGTTATTAAATTTAATTTATATAAAAAGCTAATTAAATTTCGGTTTAATAGCAAAAAAAGGAGGAATTTTAAAATGGCAAAAGCAAAATTTGAAAGAACAAAGCCACACGTTAATATCGGTACAATCGGTCACGTAGACCACGGTAAAACAACAACAACAGCTGCTATTACAAAATACTTATCATTATTAGGAAAAGCTCAATATGAAGCATATGATCAAATTGATGGTGCTCCAGAAGAAAAAGCTAGAGGTATTACAATTAATACAGCTCACGTAGAATATGAAACAGATAACAGACACTATGCACACGTTGACTGTCCAGGTCACGCTGACTATGTTAAAAATATGATCACAGGTGCTGCTCAAATGGATGGTGCTATCTTAGTTGTTTCTGCAGCTGATGGACCAATGCCTCAAACAAGAGAGCATATATTACTTGCTAGACAAGTTGGTGTTAAATATATTGTTGTATATTTAAACAAATGTGATATGGTAGATGATCCAGAATTATTAGAATTAGTAGAAATGGAAGTTAGAGATCTATTAACAGAATATGGTTTCCCAGGAGACGAAATTCCAATTATCAAAGGATCTTCATTAAAAGTTCTAGAATCTACATCAACAGATCCTAATGATCCTGTTTACCAACCAATTAAAGAATTAATGGATGCAGTAGACAGCTACATCCCAACACCAGAAAGACCAATCGATCAACCATTCTTAATGCCAGTTGAAGACGTATTCACAATCACAGGTCGTGGTACAGTTGCTACAGGTAGAGTAGAAAGAGGAGAAGTTAAATTACAAGACGAAGTTGAAATCATTGGTTTAACAACAGAAAGAAAGAAAACTGTTGTAACAGGTGTTGAAATGTTCAGAAAACTATTAGACCAAGCAGAAGCTGGTGACAACATCGGTGTTCTATTACGTGGTATTGATAGAAAAGAAATTGAAAGAGGACAAGTTCTTTGTAAACCAGGAACAATCCATCCACACACAAAATTCACTTCAGAAGTTTACGTATTAACTAAAGAAGAAGGTGGACGTCATACACCATTCTTCAATGGATATAGACCACAATTCTATTTCAGAACAACAGACGTTACAGGTGTTATTGACCTACCTGCTGGAACAGAAATGGTTATGCCAGGTGATAACGTATCTATGACAATCGAATTAATTACACCTATCGCTATAGAAAAAGGATTAAGATTTGCTATTCGTGAAGGTGGTAGAACAGTTGGTTCAGGAGTTGTAGCTGATATAATCGAATAATAAATATAAAAAATAGCAAGAGCTTAAGCTCTTGTTATTTTTTATATTTTATTACGGTAAAACTATTGCTTTTTTGCCAAAAGAATAATAAAATATGTATGTTATAAATAAAATGAAATAAGACTAGAAAATGGGGGAAACAAAATGAAAATTATACTAGATGCAATGGGCGGAGATAATGCACCAGATGCCAACATAAAAGGAGCTGTAAATGCAATAAATAAAGTAAAAGCAGAAGTAATACTAGTTGGAAAAGAAGAAGTAATTAGGAAAAAAGTAAAAGAATTTTACGGAAAAGAAATTGAAGAAATTTCAAACAGATTAAAAATTCAAAATGCTACAGAAACAATAGAGATGGAAGATCAACCAACAGTAGCAATTAGACATAAAAAAGATTCTTCAATGGTAGTGGGATTTAATATGCTAAAAAAAGATGAAGGAGATGTATTTATATCTGCTGGAAATTCAGGAGCATTATTAACAGGAGCAACTTTAATTGTAGGAAGAATAAAAGGAATAGACAGACCAGCCTTAGCTGGAATATTGCCTGCATATAAAAGTCAATTACTTTTAATAGATGCAGGATCTAATACAAACTGTAAACCAATAAATCTATTGCAATTTGCACAAATGTCTAGTATTTATTTAAAAAATACATATGGTATAGAAAAACCAGCAATTGGGCTGTTAAACATTGGAACAGAAGAAACAAAAGGAAATGAATTAGTTCGTGAAAGCTATCATCTATTAAAAGAAAAATCAGAAGAACTAGATTTAAACTTTGTTGGAAATGTAGAAGGAAGAGATGCTTTCTCTGGTAAAATAGATGCTATTGTAACAGACGGATTTACAGGAAATGTATTTTTAAAGACAACAGAAGGCTTAGGAAAATTCGTAAAGAAAAGTTTGGTTGAAAGTTTTACAAAAAATATATTTGCTAAGATATCATATTTAATAGCACACAAACCAATAAAAGATTTATCAAAAGCAATGGATTACAAATCATATGGTGGAGCATTATTTTTAGGTGTCAAAAAACCAGTTGTAAAGGCACATGGAAGCAGTGATGCATTATTGTTCGAATATACAATTATCCAAGCCGAAAAATTTGTTGAGAATAAAGCTGTGGACAAAATGAAAGAAGCATTTGAGAATCAACGCTCTAAAGAAAATTAAAAATATATTAAAAGATATTCAAATGCGTAATAAACTAATATATTGGCTGACTTGGTAGTATAAATTTATAAAAAAATATAATATATACTTGACAAAAGTAAAAACATATAATATAAATGTTGTATCAAATATATCATTTATTATTTGCAAACTTGAGAGGAGGTGAACTCAAGAATTATGAGTTCAGAAGAAGTTTTAGAAAAAGTAAAAGGAATTATTGTTGAACAATTAGGCGTTTCAGAAAGCGCAGTTACAATGGAAGCATCTTTTATAGATGATTTAGGAGCTGATTCATTAGATATAGTTGAATTAGTTATGGCATTAGAAGAAGAATTTGATATAGAAATTCCAGATAGTGATGCTGAAAAAGTTGTAACAGTTGGAGATGTAGTTGACTACATTAAAGAAAACGTAAAATAATATAAAAGCCTATGTAATTACAATATACATAGGTTTTTATATTGGAAAAAAATATTTTTTACAAATTTAGTGATTTGTTAAAAATTTATAGAGTTCAAAATTTTAGAATAATACTTAAAAAAGTTGAAAAAATAGAAAAAAGCCTTCTTCTTATGAACAGTATTTGTTGCAATAATATTTCCATTTGCAACTACTCCATTTGGAGAAATGATTTCATATTGACCAATGATAGAATTAGCCCAAACAGGAGCAAACAATTGTGATGTTATAGAAAATTTTACATCTAAATTATCAAAATATTCCTTATTAATTGGAATAACAGGAGTTTTCAAATTTTCATAAGTAATACATAGATTATTAGAATAACCTTTTGAAATATTAAAGTAATTAATATTGTTTGAACGCCAATCATCTAATTTTTTAGATAAAAATTCTTCCACATTTATATATCTAAAATTATCAAAACAATAGTTAATTAATTTTATACTATCTTGACCTCTAAGCTTTTTAGTGTCACAACCAAGAACCACACAAATAATATCCATATCATTTCTTTTGCAAGCAGTTACCAAACATCGATTAGCACCATTTGTAAATCCCGTTTTTACTCCATAAACACCATTTGTACTGCTTAGTAATTCATTAGAATTATGGAGTTCCTTAGAATAATTATTAATAGTCACAGTATATCTTTGTGTTCCAACTATATTAGAAAAAATCTTATTATGAAGTGCGTAATTTGTAAGTAAAGCAAGTTCATATGCAGTTGTATAATGATTGTCTGAATCTAACCCGTGAGGACTCTCAAAATGAGAATTAGCTAAGCCTAATTCATAAGCTTTTTGATTCATTAAATTACAAAATTCTGGAACAGAGCCTGAACAATGTTCAGCAAGTGCAACAGCGGCATCATTCCCAGAACAAAGTAATAAACCATATAGCAAATTTAAAACGCTTATTTTATCATTTGCTTTCAAGCCAAGTCGAGAGCCACCTGTTCTGGAAGCTTTTTTAGAGATAGTTACAATATCGTTAAGATTACAGTTTTCAATAATGAGCGTTGCTGTCATAATTTTTGTTGTAGAAGCCATTTTTACTTTGGAATATTCATTTTTCCCAATGATAACCTGCTTGCTTTTTCTATCTAAAACAATGTAAGAACGAGCATTTATATCTAAGCTATTAGCTAATGAATAACTCTTAAATAACGAAGATGTATTAAAAAAAAATAATAGCAAAATAAAAGAAAATACAAATTTTTTAAAATGTTTTTTTAAAGACATAATATCACCATTTAAGTATATGAAAAATAATATCAAAATATGAAAACAACCATACACTTACGGATAAGCGAAATATAGAATTAAATTCACATAAAATATTGATTTTGCAAGAAAAATGTAATATAATTGTAATGTAAGAGCATTTTTAAGAGCATATTTTAAAATTCTTGGTTCCGTAAGTTAATATAGAGAATAAAAAGTATAAGAAAAATATAGAAAAAATACCCTATTGACTAACGGCAAAAATATAGTAAAATATAGACAGAAAGATTATATTTTAATATGTAAAGGAGATAAAAAAATGAGACAGAAAGGAATCTTGTTTTCAGTAATGATTTTAGTCATTACACTTTTATTAGGAATAGTAACACCAGAAGTACAAGCAGCAACAACATCAACACCTTTATATTTGGGAGTCACAGAATTGAGAAAAAATGACACACCAAATTTTGGTTATGCAATAGGTGATCCAAACACAAATGGAGCAACAGGAAATGCTGCTAAAATATGGAATATTTTAGAATATACAAGTGCAGATGATGGTGCACAAGAAAAAGCCAATGGAGCTAAAAATATATATTGCGTAAAAGCAGGTGTAGGTTTTAGTAATACTCATAAAAGGGCAGAATATAATGTTTTTTATGATATGAAAACTGAAAGAGAACAAATAAAAGCACAAAATGAAACATTAAGGAGTATTGTAGAAGGAAACGTTACATCAGGAAATACAACAGTTAGTAAATATGATGCATTACTTGCATTAGCAGACAGATTATATCTAATTGATGAGGAAAACAATGAAACAGCAAAAACAGAATATTTAAAATTGGCTGGAATAACATCAGATGCATATGATGTGCTTTTAACAAGAGATGATATCACAGCAGTTCAACAAGCAGCAATATGGTATTTTACAAATTATGGTGAAGAAAACGGAAAATATGATAAAACACAAGACACAGGATGGCTAAACTATACAACAGATGGTGTAGCATATACAAGCTTAGGAGATTATAATTTGTCAACAAATGAAGGTAGACAAAGACAAGAACAAGCTGAAATTTTATATAAATATTTGATAAAAACTGCAATAGCAAATGCAAACAATTATACAAATGCAGAAGTACAAACAGGAGCACCTGCTAGAGTAATAACAAATACATTAAGCTGTGAAATTTCAAATTCAAATTGTATAGCTGGTCCAATACATATTGAAGAAGCAACAGGAAACACGTTGCCATATACAATTGACATTACTGTAAAAAATGGTGATACAGTTATAAATGATTATAAATTATTAAATAATAATAAATCAGAAGTTGTTCAAGGCACAACTGTAAAAGATTTAGTTGGACAAGACTTTTATATTTCTGTACCACAAGCTAATTCAGATAATCTTTCTGTTTCAATAAGAATAAATTATAATAATACATCACTTAAATTATGGGCTTCAACAAAAAATAATCAAGAACAACCTGTTATGATTCCAACAGAAGAACCAAAATCTGAAGAGATAACATTAAGTAATAAAACATTTGATTTAGCATTAAGAAAATACATAACAAAAATAAACGGAGAAGAATTAACAGGAGCTAATTCAAGAGTACCAAATGTTGATGAATCTGCATTAACAACAGCAACAACAGCAACTTATAAACACAAAAAAGATCCTGTATTAGTAAAAACAGGTGATGTTGTAACATATAAGATGACAATATATAACGAAGGAAATTCAGCAGGAAGAGCTACTAAAGTAGTAGATCAACTACCAACAGGATTAAAGTTTAGTAAAGTAGTTAGTGGTAATTTTGAAGCAAATGCTTATAATGAAGAATCAAACACATTAAATTTAACAAGAAAAGTTGGAAATACAACAGATTTATCTGGATATACAACAGGCAACTTATCATCAGAAACAATAGAAATTGAATGTACAGTAGAAGCTACACCTGATGCAGTAAAAAATACAGTTTTAACAAATATAGCATATATTTCAGAAGAAATAAATGGAGAAACAGGAGTAACAATAACTAATCAAAAAGGTGCTGATAGAGACTCTGAACCAAGTACAAAACCAGATGCAAACAAAGACAATATGTCAAATTATAGAGGAAATGGAAATAAAGAGGACTTAACAGATAAAGACTATTATTATAAAGGACAACAAGATGATGATGACTTTGAAAAGTTAATTTTAATGCCAGAATCATTTGACTTAAAACTAATCAAGAGAATCACAGCTGTAAATAATCAAAATGTACCTGAAAGAATTGAAAAAATAGATGCTAGTAAATTAAATACAATAGGTGCTGATGGTAATTTAATAACAACAGCTGATTATACACTAAACAAAGAACCAGTTGGAGTAAAAAAAGGTGACATAGTTACATATACATTTAGAGTATACAACGAAGGAACAATAGATGGATATGCTTCTGAACTAACAGAAGACATTCCAGACGGACTAGAATTTTTATGGTCAGAAAAAGAAGGAGAAGACCTAAAAGCAGATACAACTTTATCAGCCGACGAAAAAGAAGCAATTGAATTTAACCAAAAATATTTATGGAGTAATTTTAAATATAATGACAACAAGGACAAAATAACACAAATATCTACATCATATTTATCAAAGGATAATGAAACAACTCCAGGAGCAAATTTAATAAAAGCATTTGGAAGTAATGATGGAACAAAAACAGAAAAAGATTTATCATATAAAGAAGTTCCAGTTAAATTTAGAGTAACATCAGAAAATATTGGAACAATAATAAGAAACGAAGCTTGTATTTCTAAGGATACAGATAAAGGTGGAAACGAGGTAGACGATAGAGACTCAGATCCAAATATTTGGAAAAAATATGAAGACGATGAGGATTATGACAACATAAAATTACAATCATTTGACTTAGCTCTAAGAAAATTCATAGCAGCAGTAAGCGAAGATGAGCAAATTGATGATAATGAATATTTAAAAAATGCAGATGGTTCATATAAAAGAGCGCCAGTTGTAGATACATCAAAATTAAATACAAATGACGATAATGGAAAATTAATTACAACAGCTACATATAATCATACAAAAGAACCAATAATAGTTAAACAAAATGATATGGTTGTATATATGTTAAGAGTATATAATGAAGGTGATATCAATGGATATGCTTCAGAAATTAAAGACCATTTACCTCCATATTTAGAATTTGTAGATAATGATTACAACAAAAAATATGGCTGGACAATTTCAGACGATGGTAGAACAGTTACAACTACATATTTATCAAACAGCCTAATAAATAAAGCTGAAAAAGATGAGAGTGGAAAATATGTATTGTCATATGCAGAAGTTCCAATTATGTGTAAGGTATCTGAAAATGCAAAAACAAGCGAAAACATTACAAATATTGCAGATATAACAGAATATAAAGACGAAAATAAAAATAAAGTAACAGACAGAGATTCTCAAGCTAATAATGTAAATTTACCAGCAGATAGCGATTTGCCAGGATATAAAGGCGATGAAAAAGGAGATTATGTACCAGGGCAACAAGATGATGACGATTTTGAAAAAGTAATAGTAAAAACATTCGACTTAGCTTTAAGAAAATGGGTAACACAAGCAATAGTAACAGACAAAAATGGAACAACTATTACAGAAACAGGACATCAACCATATGATGACCCAGAAGAAATTGTAAAAGTAGATTTACATAGAAAACATATAAATGATGTAACAGTTAAATTTAGATACTCAATCCGTGTAGTAAATGAAGGTGAAATTGCAGGATATGCAAAAGAAGTAAAAGATTATATTCCAGAAGGATTAAAATTCTTAGCTGAAGATAATCCACAATGGACACAAGTAAGTGATAATATAATCACAACAGATGCATTAGCAAACACATTACTACAACCAGGAGAATATGCAGATGTAGAAGTAATACTAACATGGATTAACAATGCAGACAATATGGGATTAAAAGTAAATACTGCAGAAATATCTAAAGATTATAATGACTATAATATACCAGATAAAGATTCTACTCCAGACAATCAAAAACCAGGAGAAGATGATATAGATGATGCACCAGTTATGCTATCTGTAAGTACAGGTGCTGCTAGAACATATTTCACATTAGGTGGAATTGTGTTAGTAACATTAGCAGGTGGTATATTCCTAATTAAGAAATATATATTATAATTAAATAGATTACATTAATATTGTTAATATGATAAAAGAGGTAGGAGATTTTTAAATTCCTATCTCTTTTAGTTTTATAGTTAAAGTCTTGATTAAAAAATATTATAACCTTAATTGTTAGCAGTTTGGCTTGAAAAAAGTAGCTTATTGTAGTAAAATGTAGATGTTAAAATTTGAGGAGGAATAAAAATGCAACGAGAATTAGAAAAGCTAGCAGAAGAAGTAGAAAAAGAATTAGAACCACAATTTAAAAAATTAGATAAATTATGTGAAAAAAATAGTAAAAAAGTGTTAGAAGCATTTCAAGAATGTGATTTGCAAGAAGCACATATGAATTCTTCAACAGGTTATGGAATTGATGAACCAGGAAGAAACAAAATAGAAGAAATTTATGCCAAAGTATTTAAAGCAGAAGATGCATTAGTAAGGACTCAATTAATTTCAGGAACACACGCACTAACAGTTACATTATTTGGCTTATTACGTCCAGGAGATACGATGATAAGTATTTCAGGAGAGCCATATGATACATTACAAACAGTAATTGGAATAAGTTCAGAAGAAAGTAACAGTTCATTGAAAGCATTTGGAGTAAAATACGAGCAAATAGAGTTAATTAACAATGAATTTGACGCAGAAAAAATAAAAGAAAGATTAGCCAAAAAAGATGTAAAATTGGTAGAAATTCAAAAATCTAGAGGATATTCAACAAGAGAAAGTATAAATATAGAAAAAATTGAAAAAATAATAAAAGAGATTAGAAAAGTAAATAATGAAGTAATAATTATGGTAGACAATTGTTATGGAGAATTTGTTGAAGAAAAAGAACCGATAGAAGCGGGAGCAGATATAGCAGTTGGCTCACTTATGAAAAATTTAGGAGCAGGAATTGCAACATCTGGAGCATATATAGTAGGAAAAAAAGATTTAGTTGAATTATGTGCAGAAAGATTAACATCACCAGGAATAGGAAAAGAAATAGGGCCATCATTAAATCAAAATCCATTATTATTAAAAGGACTATTTTTTGCACCATCAGTAGTTAAAAGTAGTGTAAAAACTGCAATATTTGCAAGTAAAATGCTAGAAAAACTAGGATATAATGTAGAACCAACTTCAGATGCTAAAAGAGCAGATATAGTTCAAACTTTAATATTAGGCTCAGAAGAAAAACTAGTTAAATTCTGTCAAGGAATACAAAAAGGATCACCAATAGATTCAAATGTTTTGCCATACCCAGGAGATATGGGAGGATATGAAGACAAAGTAATAATGGCAGCAGGAACATTTACACAAGGTTCAACAATAGAACTTAGTTGTGACGGTCCAATAAGAGAACCATATATAGCATATATGCAAGGAGGACTTACATACGAATATGGTAAATTAGGAATACTAAAAGCAATAGAATTTATGGAAAAAGATTAAGATAATTTAATTAAAAGATACGAGGAGGAAAAAATATGTTAGTTGTAGTTATTTTATTAATATTAATTATACTAGTAACAGGAGTACTAATATTTGGAGGAATGTCAGAAAGAAAAAGAGAAAGAAAAATTGAAAAAGACAAAAAAGAAGCACAAAAAAGAGTAAAAAAAGAAATTAACAACAAAAAATCAGAAGTAAAAAAATCAAATTCACAATATGTTGATTTATTCAAAATGGTAGAAGAAACCTCAAATGAAGAAAAATTATCAACAGAAAATGAACCAATTGTGGATAATACAAATGATTTAGACATATCAATAAAAGAAGAAAAAGAAGAAAAAGAAGAAAAAACAAATAAAACAAAAACAGAAACTAAAACTAAAACTAAAACTAAAACAGAAACTAAAAAAGATGCCCCTATGAAAAAGGAAAAGGCAAAAACTAAGAAAGATGAACCTATGAAAAAGGAAAAGGCAGAACCTAAGAAAGATGAACCTATGAAAAAGGACAAGACAGAAACCAAAAAAGAGAGTAAACCTGAAAAAACAAATTTAAATGAAGATGGAATAGAATGGTTGATGCCAGAGCCTGAAGAAGAGGAAGAAGAAAAAAATAAGCATAAAAAATATTTAAATGATGACTAAAAACAAAAAGTTATAACCAAGAGGTAATTAAATGAAAATAGTAGTAATTGGTGGAGGACCCGCAGGAATGATGGCAGCGATAACAGCTAGCCAAGATAAAGAAAATGAAGTCTTACTGATTGAAAAAATGCAGTCATTAGGACGAAAATTATTAATAACAGGCAAAGGGAGGTGTAATATAACCTCCTCTTTGCCTATTGATGAGTTTATAAAAAACACACCAGGAAATGGAAGATTTTTATATAGTAGTTATCAACAATTTGATAATAATAATATAATAAAATTTTTAAAAGAACAAGGATTAGAAGTAAAAGAAGAAAGAGGGAACAGAATATTCCCAATAACAGACCATTCACAAGATGTATTAAAATGTTTTACCAAGAAATTAAAAGAAAATAAAGTTGAAATTTTATACAATACTAAAGTCAAAGAAATTTTAGTAGACGAAATAAATACAGAAACGAAAGACAATAAATCCAATGAAAGTACTGACAAATCAGAAGAAAATGTGAGCCAATTATCAAAAAAAGTTACTAATAAAGAAAATAAAACAGATAATAGAAAATATAAGGTAATAGGTATAAAAACAGAAAAAGAAAAAATTTTAGCTGATTGTGTAATACTTGCAACAGGTGGAAAAAGCTATCCATTAACAGGGTCAACCGGTGATGGATACAAAATGGCTGAAAATTTAGGACATACACTAAGTCAAATAAAACCATCGCTAGTACCATTAGAAACATATGAAAGAAATATGTGTAAAGAATTGCAAGGACTAAGCTTAAGAAATGTATCAATAAAATTATTAGATACAGAAAAAGATAAGATTATATATGAAGACTTTGGAGAAATGATGTTCACACATTTTGGAATATCAGGACCTATAATATTAAGTAGTTCAGCACATTTAGTAAGATATAAAAATGCCAAAGAAAAGTGCAAAAATAAAACTATAGAATTAATTATAGATTTTAAACCTGCCCTTTCAGAACAAAAATTAGAAGCAAGAATATTAAGGGATTTTACAGAATTTAAAAATAAACAATATAAAAATAGTTTGGATAAACTATTACCACAAAAATTAATACCAGTAATAATAGAAAAAAGTAAGATAAACCCAGAGAAAAAAGTTAATGAAATAACAAAAGAAGAGAGAAAAAATCTAGTACAAATATTAAAAAACTTTAAGATACATATAAAAAATACTAGACCTATTGATGAAGCTATAATTACAAGTGGTGGAATTAAAGTAAAAGAAATTAACCCTAAAACAATGGAATCAAAACTTGTAGAGAACTTATATCTAGCAGGAGAAATAATAGATGTAGACAGTTATACAGGAGGATTTAATTTGCAAATAGCATATTCTACAGGATATGTTGCAGGTAAAAACGCAGGAAGCAAAAAAACTCAAACAAAGTAGATTTTGAAATAGATGTTTATAAATCATTTTGAGATTTGCATATGTGTAAAAAACAAGCAAAGGAGCGATGCAAAAATAATGGCAAATGAGATAAAAAGCTTTTTTACAATACAAAATAATGTACAAGCTGAAATAGTAGAAAAAAAATCAAAATTTATTGCAAATTTATTTTATATCGAAAGCATAGAAGAAGCAGAAGAAATAATAAAAAAAACTAAAAAGAGATATTTTGATGCACGACATAATTGTATCGCATATAGGGTAATTGAAAATAATCAAATATTAGAAAGATTTAGTGATGATGGAGAACCATCAGGAACTGCAGGAGCACCAATGCTTAACATATTACAAAAAAATGAATATGTAAATATATTAATTATAGTAACAAGATATTTTGGCGGAATTTTGCTAGGTACAGGTGGATTAGTAAGAGCATATTCAGATAGTTTATTATTAGCAATTGAAAAAAGTATAAAAATACAAAAAAAATTAGGAGCACAACTAGAAGTAAAATTAGAATATAGTGAATTGGAAAATTTTAAATATTATTGTAAAAATAATGAGATAAATATAGTAGAAACAAAATATGAAGAAAAAATCGTATGTAAAATTGAGTTGGAAAAAGATAAAAAAGAAAAAATAACAGAAGACTTTAAAACAAAAAAAATAAAAATACTAGAATACCAAGATATTTGTAAAAAATATATAACGAAATGTATATGATTTTGGCACTTTCATATAATAAATGGAAAAAATTTCCAAAAAACATTGAAAAATAATTCCCCTAGTAATATAATTTGAATTGTAAAAAATTTACAAATGAAAATTAGGAGGGGAAAAAAATGAAAGAAAAAATTTCAGTATTAATAGCAGATGATAACCAAGAATTTGCTCACACATTATCAAATTATATAAATGAGCAAGATGACATGGAGGTAATAGGAATCACAAAAGATGGAAACGAAGCCGTAAATTTAATATCAACGGTAAGACCTGATATAGTTTTACTAGATGTAATAATGCCTCACTTAGATGGATTAGGAGTTCTAGAAAAAATAAATTCTAGATCAGGTTTAATACCTTCAACATTTATAATGTTATCAGCAGTTGGACAAGACAAAATAACACAAAAAGCAATAGAATTAGGTGCAGAATACTATGTAGTAAAACCTTTTGATATTGAATTATTAATAAAAAGAATTAGAGAAATAAAATTTTATAAACCAGAACCAGTTAGAAATAATTTTATAGCAAAAGATAACAACAAATTATACATTGATGTTGACCCAACCAAAGTAGGCACAGACCAAAATATAGAAGCATTAGTAACTAATTTAATACATGAAGTTGGAGTTCCGGCACACATAAAAGGCTACCAATATCTACGTGAAGCTATAATAATGGTGATAAATGATATAGAAGTTATAAATCAAATAACAAAAAGTTTATATCCTCAAATTGCAGACAGATTTAACACAACACCAAGTAGAGTAGAACGTGCAATACGTCATGCAATAGAAGTAGCTTGGGGACGTGGAGACCAAAAAACTGTTGAAAAAATATTTGGATATACAATTTCAGCTGCTAAGGGAAAGCCAACTAATTCAGAATTTATAGCAATGATTGCAGACAAATTAAGATTGGAATTAAAAATTGCATAGAAAATAAAAGATTTTCCTCTTTATATTTACTAGAAATAATAAATATAAAGAGGATTTTTATTATTCTTCTAAATTACCCAAACCATATTCAATTATTTGATTTACAACACTATTAAAACTTAATTCGTTTTTTTCAGCCAATTCATTAATTTTATCAAAAGTTTTTCCACTTATTCTTATTGTTCTTGTGATAGTGTCATTATTTTTTTTAGCTTTTTCTATTTGTAATTTTTTCATTTTCATCACCTCTTATTATTATGTACAAAAAATAATTTTAAATAAGTGTACAAAAGTGTGTACAAAAATAAAAATTTGTGATATATTGGAAATATATAGAAAAGAGGGGGGAATAAAATGCAAAATGAAAATGGAGAAGTATGTTGCCCAATGTGCAAGAGTACTCAAATAGTAGCTAATAAAAAAGGATTTGGATTAGGAAAAGCTGCAGCAGGGGGATTATTATTGGGACCGGTAGGATTGCTAGGTGGAATTATAGGAAGCGGAAAAATAGTAGTTACTTGTTTAAAATGTGGATATAAATGGAAAGTTTAGGGAAGTGATTTTTAGTGGAAGAAAATAGGAGAGAATTAAAAGCAGAAGATCCTAATCAAAAAGGTTTTATTGTTGGCTTTGTAGTATTAGTTATAGCAGTTATTATTGCTATAGCGATATTTAGCAGTATAGATGGACAAAATAATAATTCATATAACAAGAATTATGCAACTAATTCATCAACTTCAGGTAGTTATTATAATAATACAAATAATAACAGTTATACTAATAGTATAAAACATTATTGTGATGCTAGTGGATGTTTTAATGAAGGAAAATATTCTTTAAAACGTTCAGATGGAATTAAGGAATATTATTGTTATACACACTATAAACAAATGGAAGAATGGGCAGAAATGTTGATGGGATATTAAGTTCTAGTATGTAGATATAATTAGAAAATTAATAAAAGAAAAGGTGAGATTATGAAAAATAAAAAGAGATTAATAGTATTAAGTATCTTAGTAGCTATTATTGTAATTGCAATAGGAGTAGTAATGGTGGCAATGCCTAAAATACAATTAAATAAAGCAGTAAATTATTTGAAAAATGGAGAATACAAAACAGCATATTCTTATATTAACAGCAAGAGTAATACAGAGAATAAAGAAATAGTAAAAGAATTAATTACTACTATATTTTGTGATAGAGCAAGTAGTGGAATTGAAAAAGTTGGTAATATAGGAAAGCAATGTACGAATGTTATGCAAAAGGTTGACAGAAATAATATAGACTATACTTTGGATGATAATATTAATATAAACGTTCAAGCCTTAGAAGATTATATTTTATTGGAAGACGAAATATCAAAAGATATGATATCAAATGAGCTACAAGAAAGTTATACAACATATTTTAATATATTAAAGTATGTAAAAGAAAATTTTTATAATGTATTAGAACACATTAACGATGATAATTTTATTAATGAGGTGGGAAATTTAAGCACTGATATGAATAAAATAGCAAATGCTTGTTTTTCATACTCAGATAATCATAAATTCAAGGCTAAAACACAAGATATATATAAAGAAATAAAAAGTTATATTGTAAAATAAAAAAGATATTATAAAAAATTATTATAACTGCTAGCATAAAAATACTTATGATAGCAGTTATTTTTATATAGTACCAAAAATGTGAGTGTGAATCAAAGTGAAAATAGTTAGAAAGATGAAAAATACTTGATAAGGCTAAAGATGGAGTGTATAATTACATAAAAAGGATGGGAGATAGAAATGAAATTCTTGAAGAAAATATGGAGAAAAATTCAACACAAAATAATAGTTTGGTGGATGGCAGAAAACGAAGAAGATATGTAAATGAAGAAGTTGAAGGATTAGGTGATAGTAATGAGGAGGTATCTAATGAATTTGATGAAAGTGATAAAAAGAAAAGTTTATCAAATACTAGTGAAAATAACAGATTGGTATTGGGCGGAATAGAGAAAAGTAATGTAGAATCTGAAAATAATTCAGGTTCTTTTAATTTGCAAGAAAATAAGAAAAAGCAACTAGATAGGATTAAAAAAGGGATTTAGTTGCTTTTACAGCTTTATGACAACTAAATTTGCAATTTTTTCCAGTTAGTGTTATAATATAAATAGCTTTTGTATAAATGGACTTGATAATTATCAGGTCCCAGACGTAAGGAGAGAAAAATGCCTGTAAAAAAGACTAAGACGTACAATCCCCAAAAGTGTGGCTCAATGATAAATGCAATTGCGGAAGTTAATGCAGAAATCGAGCAGATTGAGAAAGAGATGAGTAAGGACGGGTACTGTGATGTGAGGGGTGAGACTCAGATTCTGGCAGATGAAGTCTATGGCAAGGTATCAGCAGCTTGATGCCAATTTCTCTAAATCCTGGCTTTACATTTTAGTAAGGTCAGGATTTTTTTGAATTTTTACACAGGAACAAATTTTGAATTTATAATTGTATATAATTCTAAAATATGGAAAAAATAATAATAAATACATATTTTAGGAGGTATATATGGGAGAAATAAAAAAACAAAATACAATAGTATTGAGAAATTTACCATCAAATTTAATAGAAGAAGCAACCATTGTATTTAAGAATAAAAAAACTGTAAGAGAAATTGAAAAAGCAGAAAAAGAGAGAAAAAAACAAGAAAGTACGATAATACCAGTCAAGAACAAAGAAGGAAAAAGACAAAGTTATGCAATTAAAGAAGCGGAGATGGTCATAATAGACTATGTTTCAGGAATAGAAGAAAAAAGAAAAAATATAAATTTACGAAATAATAAAGTAAACAAAAAATATAAAAGATTGAAAATATATTCAATTGCAACAACAGCGTTGTTTTTATTAGAAACTATAACATTTGTCATTGTGAAATAATGTATAAAACACCAAATCCTAACATATAGTTAAAAAGAAAACTAAGGAAGAGGTGTATTTTTTATGGAAAGAACCGCTACTGTAGAAGAAAGAATACGAAGAGCAGAACAAATATATGCAAGAAGACAAGGACTAGAGAGCAAAGAAATTACAATAAATAGAAACAAAAATAAGCAGGAGAAAAAAGATATTAAACTGTTAAAAAAAATGGTCATACAAATAATTATATGTATATTAATTGCTGTTCCAATATATGTTATACAAAACCATAGTTATCCATTTTCAGATGATTGTATAAATAAAATAAAAGAAGTTTTATCATACGATACAAATTTTGTCGAGTTATATAATATTGGAAAAAACAAAATTAGGGATATATATAAATCGATATTTAAAACTAAAGAAACTAAAAATCAAGAATCAAATCAAGAACAAAAAGCAAGTGAACATCAGGAACAAACGCAAGAACAAAACGAAAACGTGCAAAATGGAATCGGAGGAGCAACAGAAGAAAAAGCAGAAAATGCGGAATTATCACAAACAGAACAAGATATATTAAAAACTAAAGAAACAACAACATTTGTAAAACCAATAGAAGGGACAATAACTTCAAAATTTGGACAAAGGGATACAGCAACAGGCAAGGTTCCTAAACATCACACAGGAACAGATATAGCTGCTAACATAGGAACTAAAATAAAAGCAGCTACAGAGGGAGAAGTAGTACTAGCCTCTGAAGAAGGAGATTATGGAAAACACTTGAAAATTCAAATAGGGGAAGTAAGTATAATTTATGCACATTGTAACAACTTATATGTAAAACAAGGAGATAAAGTAACTCAAGGTCAAGAAATTGCAGAAGTAGGCACAACAGGAAATTCAACACGGACCACATTTGCACTTTGAAATAAGATATTCAGAAAGAATATTAGACCCACAAAGTATTTTAGAATTATAATAGGGGGGAAATATATGCAATTTAAAATAGATATAAAAATATTTATATTTTTAATTGTATTTTACATAACAGGCCAATTGTGGTTATATGCAATAATATTGAGTTTTGCGGTTATACACGAATTAGGACACTTGGTTACTGGAATTTTAGTTGGGATGAAACCAACTAAAATGGAACTAAATCCATATGGAGTAAGTATATCGTTTTCAATAAATGCAAATGATTATAATAAAAAAATATTAAAAGCAAACTTGTTAGAAATAAAAAAAATTATTGTAGCAAGTGTAGGCCCAATAACAAACTTAATAATAATATTAATAACCGACAAATTAAATTTAGGCATTTTTACAGAAATAACAATAATGTATGCTAATCTGCTACTTATAATATTTAATTTATTGCCGATATACCCATTAGATGGTGGAAGGATTTTAAAAAGTCTATTATACATATTTACAGGAAAAAAGAAGTCAGAAATATATATCAATATAATATCTTTTTGCACATTATTAGGAATAAGTGTAATCGGAGCGGGATTAACTTTTAAATCACAAAATATTGCAATAATATTTATTATAATAATTTTATGGATAATGTATATTAAAGAATATGTATACTATAAAAATAAAAAGAAAATTTATAAATTAATGAAAAAAGC
>ENA-ORNP01001895-ORNP01001895.1-human-gut-metagenome-genome-assembly--contig:-NODE-1895-length-19422-cov-12.799814_pt1 | contig 19422 bp, 15 predicted proteins | sample MGYA00242119_ERZ509030 | MGnify/ENA primary metagenome ERZ509030 (study PRJEB26280, sample SAMEA2338708) | human gut metagenome | biome: human gut; feature: human-associated habitat; material: faeces... | reverse complement strand
CAGGCCTACGCCAAGGCGAGCTAATCGCCCTGAAATGGAGCGACCTTGATATCGAAAATCGGACGCTGACCATCGCAGAAAACCGTGCCGTGGTACGGCGAGAGCTGGTGGAGTACGGCAGTCAGACAAGGACGATAGCACTGACACCAGAGGTAATCGACCTCCTAATCAGGGAACACGACAAGCACCCAAGCAGTCCGCTCATGTTTATGCACCCGGCCACACTGAAACCCTACTCGCCGCAGATGGTGCACCGGATGCACAAGGAGATCATCAAGGAAGCAGGAATCGACCACATTCGGTATGCGGATCTCCGCCATACCTGCGCCATCCTTGCTCTGAAGAACGGCATGGATGCCAAAGAGCTGGCGCAGATGTTGGGACACTACCGCCCCACGATCACCAGACAGAACTATGAACCCTATCTGCCCCACAAGGTACAAAATGAGGATTTGCCAAACGAGGCCACTCAGGACGAGCTGCAGCAGGCGGAAAATATTCTGGACAGTATTCTAAAGTTCTGATAGCTATTCCGCAAAAGGTGAGTTATCCACAGAACTCAATCATTTTACATCCAAAGAGGAGGAAACAAAATGAAAAAGCGTATCATCGCCGTAGCATTTACCGCCTGTCTCGCCCTGTGTGCCGCCGTGTGGCCGCAGGCCGAAACGGTCGGGGAAACACCCGCACCGCCCCAATCACCCGCCGTAAGCGCTCCAGAAGCGACCGTTGCAGAACGCGAAGAAAAATTCGAAGCAACACCACTGTCAGAGAAAGAAAAAACTGAGAGTCTGCAGCCGGAGCCTCCCCATGAAACCATCAATGAGCCGGAGCCTGCACCAGTGGAAGCATCCGTAGATTCAAACGCACGACCAACGGCTGAATCGGAACATGCTTCGGAACCTACTCCCGTACCCGCCCCGGCGCAGGCGGTCACTGATCTGCAACCCGGCGATATGGTCTATGTGGAGGGCTTCGGTTGGCTGGAATACCAAGGGCCAAATCACTGCGAATACGGCGCGGACATTTACGAAAATGGGAACAAAATCGGCATCATGGGTTGACCTCAAAAATTGCGCCGCATAAACAATGAAATAAGGCGGCAGCTCGTTAGAGAAACTATGCAGGGATCTTGTTATAAGTTCCCTGCATAGTTTTTTATTACTTATCCAAAGAAATACCGCTTCATTTCCGAAATGCCGCCGTCCTTGTCACAGAACCACTCAAAGTCAGAGTTGCAGCTCCAACAGTGGGCAATTACATCGAAGCCACCGGGAGAATGCTGGTTGTCGGCCATGTTCGTGACTTCCAATGAGTTCCCGCATGCTGGGCAAGGCCTGGTTTTCTTCGCTGGCCGGGCGATTCTGTTTCTCCTCTCTGCTTCGAGCGCTTCCAAAAGATCCTGCCAGAGATCTGGATTCAGTTCGTGTTCACCATAGTCCTCAAAGTGGCGTCGAATATCATCGGCAGCCAACACAAGGAATTTGTCATCCAGAAGATGAATGTGGCGTTTGATATAATCAGCGACCACCATGGGCATATATGTGTTCCTGCCCATTGCATACCGCATCGCCGCTATCAGGATCAAACGAAAGTCAAGATCGTAGAGCGGGGCGAGGAGATCCTGCGGAAATATTAGAAACTCCTTGCTGTTCTCCATAGATACACGCAGCGGTCGCTGTTCCTCCGCCATCAGATTCAGCGAACTATTGGCGTTGTCCTTCAGATCATCAATAGTGATTACCTCGTAATCATGAAAAACTTCTACATCATAATTCATTGTGGTTCCTCCGTTCGATTTAGTTCTGCCGAAAAGCGTTTGCATTGTAGCTCTGATTGCCTGGAGGTTCAACGTTTTATTTTGTGGTTGAAAAAGGTTTATCGGCTCAATTACTATGAGCCCCAATGGGTTGGAGTATTAGTAAAAATCGTCGCCACATCATTAGCGCTCATAGGGCACGGAGTTGTCTCCGTACCCTATGGGTTTGTAGTTAGCTGTTCTCTGCGTTCTCGGAAGAGGTAAGCGTCGCTTCATTATTCTTCTCGCTCTTATGCTTGTGAGTCTGGGACTGAATTGCTGTAACCAGAGGTACCATTGCAGAGCAGAGTTTAACTATCAGCAAGATACACGAAAGGATATCTTCCAGGTTTTCCAAATTATTCACCTCCGTTGTCCAAGTTTTTCAATACCTATCGCTCACAGCGCTATGGGATAGGTCACTTCGAAGAGCTTGCTTTCGATGCTTAAATGATAGCGCACTTGCTGCGGAAACTCGAATCTCCATCAGTTACAGAAAAGGAATAGAAAATCCCCCATTGCTGCATTTCTAAAGTAAAAAATGCAGTAATGAGGGATATAAGGCGAAGTAGCTTCGATTTTCTGTAACTCGTGCAGTTACAGAAAAATTACCAGAAAAAATAATTGAAAATATAATGGTGAAAGGTTGTACAAAACTCATTGTAAAAGTAATTACTTTGTGATATGCTATGGGTACCGTAAAGCATGAGGAGGGACATCATGGCTGAGATGAAAAAAAGTATTACTCCGATGGAGCATTATAATATGTCTGATTTTTTGCGCGGACAGGCGTCAAAAATCATGACTACAATCTCTACTGATGACAAGGCGGGTTTTGTCTTAAAAAACGGCAAGCCTCTGGTAGTGATTATATCCAATGACCGCTACGAGCGCCTGTTGAGAGCCGGCATTGACCTAAATGAATTTTAACTCCGGAGGAAATAGATAATGTCTAAGACAAAAATCACTGAAGTAATGATGGACGATAAAACGATAGATGCGTCCAAGGAGATAGCGATGGTATTCTCCATTGCAAATACGCTGCGTGGTCCCTATAAGCCGGACAAGTACAAGGATGTCATCATTCCCATGATTATCCTACGCCGGTTGGAGTGCGCTCTTGCACCTAAAAAGAAGGCTGTGGTTGACGCATTCAAGAAGAACCCCGCAGCTCCTGCACAGGTGCTGTGCAAAAAGTCCGACTATCAGTTCTACAATACCTGTGAATTCGATTTGAAGAAACTGCTCACCGAAGCACCTGCCATCGTAGAGAATCTGACTTTTTACATTGAGTCCTTCTCTCCGAACGTCCAGGCAATTTTTGAAGAACTGAAGTTTAAGGAAGAAATCAAGAATCTTGACAAAAACAACCGACTGCTGGGTGTTGTAAAAAAGTTCTCTGAACTCGAACTCGACCCCGAAAAAGTCGATAATGTCAAGATGGGCTATATGTTCGAGGAAATCATCCGCCGCTTTTCTGAAAATGCATCTGCTGGTGATCACTATACCCCTCGTGAAGTAATCCGTTTACTTACCAGTATTCTTTTGGCTGAAGGATGCAGTGACATTTTCTCCGAAGGCAGAGAAATCACCGTGCTGGATATGGCCTGCGGTACTGGAGGTATGCTTTCTACCGCACACGATTTCATAGTGCGTATGAACCCGGATGCCAATGTACGTCTGTTTGGACAGGAAAATAGTCCTGAATCTCATGCTATCTGTCTTGCGGATATGCTGATTAAGAACCAGGCTGCTGAAAATATCCGCTTTGCTGACACTATGAAGGAGGACTGCTTTGAAGATACCTCCATGCGTTTTGTCATTGCCAATCCGCCTTTTGGTGAGGCTTGGGGTGGCAAGGATGCTGGTGATGGCGTTGAAAAGGCAGTACGCAAAGAACACAAGAAAGGCAAAGGCGGCAGATTCCCTGCGGGTCTGCCTGCAACTGGCGATATGCAGTTGCTGTTCATGCAGCACGCTGTTGCAAAAATGCAGAAAGGTGTCGGTCGAGCAGCAATCATCACGAATGGTTCTCCTCTGTTTTCCGGCAATACCACCAGTGGCGAAAGTCAGATTAGAAGATACCTGCTTGAGAAAGACTTGGTAGAGGCAATTATCGGTCTGCCTTCTCAGTTGTTCTATAATACTGATATCGCAATCTATGCGTTCATCCTGTCCAAGGGTAAGCGTAAAGAGCGTGAAGGCAAGGTTCAGTTCATCGATGCAACCGATATGTGGACTCCGCTGAAGCGTTCTCTCGGTAAAAAGCGCAGAGAAATCTCCAAGGCGCAAATTACCCTCATCACCGAGATGTATGCAGATTTTGCACCCGGTAAGAAGACCCAGTGGTGTGAAAAGCGTAAGCACGAATGTGTTATTGAGAGTAAGATTTTTGACCGTGAGGAATTCCTGTATAAGGAATGGTCTGTGTACCAACCTCTTCAGCGCCGTGGTGTAATCAATACAACCTCCATCGAGGCACTTCGTACCAGTGCATATTTCACCGCTAACACCAACATTTTCAACGAGGCAAAGTTTGAGGAGTTGGAGCAGACTGATCCCCGTGATGATGCTGATGAAAAGGCATATCAGAAGCAGATTAAGGGCCGAGCTTTTACTGCTGCTGTAATCGAGGCATTGAAGGAACACGCATCTGATAAGGAATACGATGATTTTTCCAAGTTCGAGATTGTTCTGAAAAAGGTGCTTGCCGGAATCGAAGGAATGTCTGCTTCTCGTCTCACCGGCATTGCAATGGAACTGTCTGTCATTGATAAAACTGCCGTTGTGCAGAAAGATAAGAAGGGGCGCGTGATTATCGATCCGACTACTAAGGATACGGAAATTATCCGTCTAAATCAGGACGAAAAAGCCTATATGGAGGCTGAAGTATATCCGCATATCCCGGATGCGATTTATTTCTATGATTTTGATGATACAAAAGCAGAGAGTGCTACCAACAAGGAAAAATTGGGCGCAGAGTTTCCGTTTACCAGATATTTCTATGTGTACCATGAACCTGAAAAGGCAGATGAGCTGCTGGCACAGTTCATGGAACTGGAAGCCTCTCTTACTGCTAAAATCGCCGCCTTGCAGAAAGGGGCAAAATAATGGAAGAAATGAAACAGACTGGCGTTCAGTGGATAGGTGAAATACCATCCACTTGGAATACCAAGAGAATTAAGTATATGGCGACGCTGAAAGGGCGCATCGGATGGCAGGGATTGACATCTGAAGAGTACCAGGACGAGGGTGCATACCTTATCACCGGAGTTGATTTTGCTAATGGTGGTATTGACTGGGATAATTGCGTTCATGTTCCTATGAAGCGTTGGGAAGAAGCCACAGATATCCAAATCGAGGAAGGGGATCTGCTGATAACCAAAGACGGAACGATTGGTAAGGTTGCGATTGTAACGAATATGCCTGGTGAAACATCCCTTAATAGCGGTGTTCTGCGTATAATCCCCATCGAAGGATATAGCCGACGGTTTCTCTACTGGGTACTTAAATCCGATGAGTTTTGGAACTGGTTCAACTACAAAAATGCTGGCAACAGTACAATTGTACATCTTTATCAAGGAGACTTTGTAGAGTTTCTATATGCTTTTCCGGATTTTGCCGAACAAGAAGCTATTGCTGATTATTTGGATACGCGTTGTAACAAATTGGATAAAATAATTGCAGCTATACAACGCCAGATAGACTTGTTGAAACAATCCAAGACATCGTTAATTATAGAAGGTGTAACAAAAGGAATTCAGCATAATCCCAATCTCCGCAAAGTTAGTCTTGATTTTGCTAAAGAAATTAATTCGGAGTGGAGGATAACAAGGATAAAGTATTTTTGTAGAATGTACAGTGGTGACAATCTCACAGCGGAAGATATTGATCCGGATGGTGATTACCCTGTATATGGTGGAAATGGATTCAGGGGATACTTTAGCAATTATAACATTGACGGCGAATATGTTCTCGTAGGAAGACAAGGTGCACAATGCGGAAATGTTCACTTAGTAAATGGTAAGTTTTGGGCTACAGACCATGCGGTTGTAACATATCCTTTTGTAGAAGCGATTGATAATCGCTTCATGTCCTATTTGTTTATCGCAATGAACTTCAACCAGTACTCTCAAACAGCTGCACAACCAGGATTGGCTGTTTCTACAATCCAGAATTTGAAAACGTGTATTCCTCCTAACAAAGCTGTTCAAGAAGAAATCGCCACTTTCTTGGATAAAAAGTGTCATGCAATAGATGATGTCATTGCGCAAAAATCAATGCAACTTAATTGCATTGAAGACTACAAGAAATCTTTAATTTTTGAATACGTTACAGGTAAAAAGCGAGTAAAGGAGGTTCGGTAATATGCCTATCAGAGCAGACCAGCTTAGAGAAAAAGAAGATTTCCAGAAGCTGATTCTGGAGCGTTTGGAAGAGGATAACAAATTCCGTATCCGTCCCAACACAGCCTATAAGCCTGGGTTGGCAATGGATACCGAAGTCCTGCTTGAATTTCTGGAGGACACGCAGCACGATGAAATGGAGCGTCTGCGCCGTATGTATAAAGATCGCACCAACGATACGGTCATTAACTACATCAACTCCGAAATCAATAAAGAGAGCCGTGGTCTGATCGACGTTATCAAGCACGGTGTCGAGTTCGATAATGGTATCACCCTTCGACTGATGTATCGTAAACCGGACAGCACCATCAATACCCAGGCCGTTGCGAACTATCAGAAAAACATCTTCTCTGTAATGGAGGAGGTATATCACAAGGCCAATGAGCGCATTGACCTCGTGATTTTCCTGAACGGCTTGGCTATCTTCACGGTGGAACTGAAATGCAATACCTCCGGTCAAAGCTACGAGGATGCCATCAAGCAGTATAAGAACGAGCGTGATCCGTCCACCCGCCTTTTTAAGAGCAGGGTTGGCGTGTTCGCCGCCTTTGCAATGGACTTAAACGAAGTGTATTTCACCACGGAGTTGAAAGGCGTGGATACCTTCTTTAACCCATTCAATATCGGTGAGAACTTCGGCAAGGGCAATCCCCACAATGAGTTCGGCGTGAATGTCTCCTATATGTGGGAGAATATCTGGACGAAGGATAAAATCCTGTTCCTCATCGAGCGTTTCATCTATATCAAAAAGAAGGAACGCAAAGATGCTGACACCGGCAAAATCAAAAAGTCCAAGTCTCTCATTTTCCCTCGTTTCCATCAACTTCGTGCTGTGGAGCGTGTTATGAATGATGTTATTGAGAACCACACCTCCTGCAACTATCTTATTGAGCATTCTGCCGGAAGTGGTAAGACCGAGACTATTTCCTGGCTTGCCCACATTCTCGCAACGGTTCACGATGCCGCCAATGAAAACGTTTTTGATACGGTGCTGATTATCACCGACCGTATCATTGTCGACCGTCAGCTTCAAGAGGCCATCCTTGGTATTGAGCATAAAAGTGGACAGGTCAAGGTTATGGATGACAGATGTGATTCCGAGGACTTGGCTATTGCTCTCGGTGGCAATACCAAAATCGTTGTTACCACGATCCACAAGTTCTACTATATTCTTAGCAACAATCTTCTCGGAAACCTTAAGGGCAAGAAGTTTGCTGTGCTGATTGACGAGGCGCATTCTTCCACCGAAGGTGTCTATATGCAGTCCGTTACCAACGTTCTCGCCAACGAGGAGAACGAGGAGGAAAAGACTGAAGAAGATAAGATGCTTGAGGAAATCCAGAAGAGTGGCAAGCAGAGCAATGTTTCTATGATTGCCTTTACTGCTACACCGAAGCCGGATACGATTCAGCTTTTCGGTACATTGAACGCAGAAGGCAAAAAGGAGTCCTTCGATCTGTATTCCATGAAGCAAGCTATCGAAGAGGGCTATATCCTTAATGTGCTGGACAACTATGTGACATGGAAAACCTACTGTCATATTAATAAGGCTATCCAGGATGACCCGGAACTCCAGTCCATCACCGCAAAGCGCAAAATGGCACGCTTTATAGACCTGCATGATACCAACATCGCACAGAAGGTCGAAATCATCATCGAACATTTCAGAGCAAATGTGGCAGGTTGCCTTGGCGGAAAAGCAAAAGCTATGGTTATCACATCTTCTCGTGAGGCAGCAGTGAAATACCGCCAGGAATTTGAACGGTATATTGAAGCCCGTGGATATACGGGTATTAAAGCACTGGTTGCTTTCTCTGGCAAGGTGAAGCTGGATGGCAAAGAGTATACCGAAGCCGGGATGAATGGATTCAAAGAGGAAGATCTGCGCTATGAATTCGACCGTAGCTGCTATCAAGTTTTAATTGTGGCGGAAAAATATCAAACTGGATTTGACCAGCCCAGATTGGTGGCAATGTATGTGGACAGTCGCTTACATGGCACTAAAGCTGTTCAGACTCTGTCTCGTTTGAACCGTATCTGCCCGCCTTATGATAAGACTACCTTTGTATTGGACTTCAAGAACAGCTACGATGATATCAAGGCTGCCTTCGAACCGTATTACAAAGATACCATTCTCTTTGAAACAATTTCTCCGTCCGATATTCGTGACCTTGACCGCGAAATCGATGCGTATGATTTCCTCGATGCGGATGATATTGACGAATTCAATACATATCTTTACAAGGATAATCGTACTGCAAGGGACAAGCAGCGGATGTGGTCTTTGCTGGACGGCGCGTTGAAGAAAATTACCAAACGCCCTGAACTCCAGCAGATGGAGATTAAGATTACCATTCGTCGTTTCCTGAAAGGCTACTGTTTCCTTATTCAAGCTACCGCCTATGAAAATCTTGAGTTCCATAAGCGTTATAATTTTCTTTCTTATTTGATTAAGGAACTAAACCCCGGTGGCGGCGGAAACAACTTTGATATTGCTGATAAAATTACAGTCAGCGATTTCAGACAGAAGCAGATGGAAAAGCACCAGGGTGAGGAAATTGAAGCCACGCCCGAAGTGAAAATCAAAAAACCGAAGCCTGCGAGCCTTGAGGAAGAGCAGAAAAAACTCCTCTCTCAGATTATCGATGAGGTTAATGCTTTGTACGATAAGGATTATGAGCCGGATTTCACTACAAAAGCCGCTATGCAGATTCGGGATCTTCTTCTGAAAAATGCAGCACTCAAAGAGCGTCTGGAAAAGAGTGCAAAAAATAACACCCTCAACGAGTTTAAATTCACCTATGATGACTGTGTCCAGGATGCATTGGTTGAAGGTTATGATCAAAACGCAGATTTCTATACGCTTCTGCTTAGCAACGAAGAAATTCGTGCGAAATTTGCTAATGTATTCATGACAGAAATATACCGAATTCTGCGTGAAGGTACGCAAACAGACTAATTGGTTAGGAGGTTGTCTATGGCAAAGGCTACAAACCCATTTATGCATTATGTGGCTGACTACGAAAAAGAAGCCGAGGCATTTCTGACAAAATATGAATACGCCGATGCCATAGACAATCCCAGACCTATACCTATCCGGGATATTGCCACACGGCTCATGTCTTTGGATATCATCGATACGGAGTATTTGTCTTTTGACGGAAGTGTTCAGGGTGCCATTGTTTTTACAAAAGGCATTATTGAGGTTTATGACTGGTCAGCCGAAGAAACGATTGGATATGAGGTGTCACATCCTGCGATTTTCGTAGATGCAGACATTATGAACATCGGTCGATTTAATAACACTTTGGCCCATGAGTGCTTTCACTGGTGGCGGCACCGGAATTACTTCAACTACAAACGAAACCATGAGAACGGCACAGAATTTGCTTTTCGCTGCAATAGGCATATTTCCAATACTGGAAGCTTGATTGGCGGAAAGTGGTCTGATGTTGATAAGATGGAGTGGCAAGCAAAAACAATTGCCCCCAAGATTCTCATGCCACGAAATGCGTTCAAGAAAAAAGTCGACCACACATATCAAGTGCTGTTGGCTGATAACCCGAATGCAGAGCGAAGCATTGTAACTCAATATGTTATTGATAATGTTGCGGACTTCTTTGAAGTATCCAGGCAGTCGGCAGCAATACGAATGCTCGAATTAGGTTATGCTGAAGCGGAGATGTATTGCTCTGGCGAATCCAATGTCCCCAGAGAACAACTGCCACATCGCAAATTGACCCAGGCGAAAAGTCATCAAAGATCGATTTCTCTGCTTGATGCGTTTAAGCTGTACCGTGAAAACGATTTATTTAGAGAAACCCTAAATACCGGCGCATTTTGCTTTGCAGACGGATACTTCGTCTTAAATGATGAGCGGTATTTGACTGACACCGGAAACGGTGTGAAGTCGATGACCTCTTATGCCAAAGCGCACTTGGCCGAATGCACGCTTGACTTTTCTATTAAGCTGATTCCAGATAGCTTTATGCACGGTGCATCTCAAATGATGTATCGCTCCGATAGTGTGTTTACTACAGAATCCGCCTATGATGCCAATACACAAAACACTGAACTATTCAATAAGGCGAAGGACTTCGAGAAGAAACTCAAGCGCGCACAAGCTACGGCAATGACTCCTGCCGCATGGATGAAAAAACGCATGACCGAAGAACACTGGTATGAATCCACCTTCGAAGATAGAACGGGCTTGGATAAGATGAACTATTCTCGTGTCCAAGGCGGTGTACATAATTTTACATTGCGGCCATTGGTGGCAATGGGAGTAGGATTGGGGCTCGACTTAAATGAAATGGAAGAGGTTCTTCGCCTCGGAGGAATGTCCTTTAAGCCTGGAGACAAGGAGCAAGAAGCATATAAGTTTCTATTTACAGCCTTCTACGGGCAAGACATTGATACCTGCAATGATTTCCTTAGAGAAATTAATGTCACACGATTAGGAACACGACAAAAACTATAGTGAGGCTAAAAGTAGCGTGAACCTATAAATAGCGTTAAGCTGTAGGTAAAAGACAAACGGCAAGAAAAAATATGACGATAAAATTGCCAGCAACACTATATAGTCAGAAGGAGCTGAGGCCAACAAGCCTCAGCTCCTTCCTTCTTTCGTAACAATTATTCCTTTTTCTGCGCCCCGTTCAGGCTGGCCCAATGCTGGCGCAGCAGCCTTTCTGCTTCTCTGCGAAGGGAACTTTGGAACATGACAGCCACAACCAATGCGCTAAGCACTGCAGCCACAGGCTCCAGCCAGGGATATGCGATCCAAAGCCGTTCTCCCCAACAAACAAGCGGAACACCAACAAGCAGCATAAACAGCAAAATAATGATGGCAACGTCGGGCCTGCCGTAGCCTTCATGTCTTTTGATTTTGGCCCGTATCTGTCGAAGCGCACGGGCGCGGATATCCCGGATATTTCTGGACGAGCACTGCTTGTCCTGTGCGACGGATTCGGTGGACTCGCCGTTGATGACGGTGCGAAACAGGATCTCCCGCTGCAACTCGGTCAGCTCATGTAGTCCCTCGTCAATTTCTTTGCGCACATATATGAGCGGGTCTTCATCAGATCCCTCTGGCAGATACTTCGCCCGGTCAAACCAGCGCATATCATCGTAGATCGCGTTGCGCACTTCCTCCGGCAAGAACGCTTCCGGATTGTAAGATCGGGGCTGTTTGATATCCGCATCTTCCAGATCTTCCAGAGTATCCGGCGCAACGCGCTTGTGGAAGTTGGCCTCGCTGTAGTAGAGCATATGCTCCAACTCCTTCCACTGCTCCGGATGCTCCTTCACCCATTGGTTTGCAGCGGCGGCAGCTTCCGGGTCCATTTCGTGTATCCAGCGCCAATCTGCCTGAAGCTCTTTATAAGATTGGGTATCCTTGAAGGACATGAGCTCACCGTCCTTTCTGCGTTCACAAAAAGTTTACAATTTGGGACCTTCCGATTTTGCGATTTTTCTCTAAGTAATAGTAGAAGGACAATTTCACCCGGGTGAGGTTGCCCCTGGCTCGGTACGGCACGGTCTCCGCGCTGACGAACCCACATGGCCTTTGACAGAGCACCCCCTGAGAGCATGTGCGCTCTCTGCCATTCGGCAATTCGCTCGGAAGGTCATTCCATCTCTGGCCGTGCTCCCGGGAGCACGGTCTTTTGCTATGCATACGCATAGCAAATTGCCATGTGCCGTTTCCAACGGCACAGCTATATAAAATCATTCTAACACGGAGGAGGCGAAAAAGATAGCTCACAGATGAAAGAAAAAGACTCAGCTGCAAAGCAGAGGAGGGATGCACACCAGTATGACCGCAAAACAAAAACCGCCGTGACTGCGGCAACAGTCCGGCGGCTCGGCGCACATAGGCACGCACAAATCAACTAATCAAAGTATAGCAAACGGGCAGCGGAAAAGCAATGAAAATTTTCCGCACGCTCCCTGTGTGCGCGCCATCGAACTCTACAACAACACAGGAGGTATGAATTGAGTTACAAGAAATGGCCCAAGCGCAGCGCAGAGAAAAACTATTTTATGGTGCCCAACGAGATATTCAGCATCGGTCTGGATTACCGGGAGATCTCCCTCTACACCTATCTGCTCCGGTGTGAGAACCGCGAAACCTACCAGTGCTACCCCAGTTACAAAACCATCGGCCATGCGATCGGCATGAGTGAAAATACGGTGGCAAAGTATGTGCGGCAACTGGAGGAGAAAGGTCTCATCTACACGGAGCCGACGATGGTACGAAGCAAAGATGGCAGACCCCTGAACGGAAATCTGCTCTACACCGTTCGCCCTATCCAAGGTGTACTCGAAGCATTCTATGAGCGGCAGCTCCGGCAGGTGGAGGAGGCTACCGCCCGCTATCGTGTGGCAGAACTCCTCAAAAAGTCCAACGCCCAGGGTCGCCAGAACGCCTTGTGTGCGCCTTTCCGGGAGGAAGCGAGTCCCAGTCCCGACCAGGGGATTGAAGCCGGATGTGAGCCGTTTTCGGCAGACTTTTGCGGGACGAAAGAAAAAGCAGGATAAAGGCATGGCGTCGCAGGCGTCGCCGCAGCCGCCACTTCTGCCCGCAGTGCGGGCAGTTTCGGACGCTTGAAGCTGGCGTCTTTGAGAGACGAAAAAAGCGCCGATGGCGTCAGCTTCCCCGAAAAGCCCCGTGTTGCAGGGCTTTTCAAGGATGTCTTACAGCAAAAAGGAGGAATTGAATGAGTAAAGAAACCAGAGATCGTATTGCATTCCGGATGCAGCCAGAAACCAGAAGAAGGATCGAGCAGTGGTACGCCGCCGACAACTGCCAGAGCAAAAATGAGTTCATCGAGAAGGCCGTGAACTTCTATGTGGACTATCTGGGAATACAGGACAACACAACGCTCTTGCCCATGGCTATCATGTCTGCCATCGACGGCAGGCTGAGCAGATTGGAGGACTATATTGCCCGCAGAGATTTCACCAGATGCGTAGAGCAGGACATGACCAACGGTATTATCGCAGAAGCGTTCGAGATGGATCGGGAAGATTTGAAGCGCAGACGGGTGCAGAGCGTCCGCAATGTGAAAGCCACAAACGGTCTCATCTCGTTGGAAAAGTACGCACGCTCCCGTCAGGAGCAGGACTGGGATGATGACGAATGGCAAGACTGATCCTCAAGAGTCCCTATATCAAAAGCACCGGCGGGGCCTCCGGATACCTTCGCTACATCGCGACCCGGGAGCGGGTGGAGCTTATCCCGGATGACCGTCCGCCCACACGAAAGCAGGAGCAGCTCATCGCCAAGCTGGTCAAAGACTTCCCGGACAGTAAGACGCTCTATGAGTACGAGGACTACCTGACAAAACCCACCAAGGTCAACGCCTCTGCGTTCATCACGCTGGCCCTCGAAGCCAACTGGGATTCCATTCACGAGTCGGAGCAGTACATGAAGTACATTGCCACCCGGCCACGCGCCGAGCGCATCGGTATCCACGGTCTGTTCGGTGATGAGGAAACGGTCTCTCTGGGCAAGGCCATGGAAGAACTGGAGAACTACACCGGAAATGTGTGGACGCATATCATCTCCCTCAAGCGTGAGGATGCGGTCCGGCTCGGCTTCGATAACGCCGCGGCGTGGCGAAATCTCATCCGCGCCCACCGTAGCGACATCGCGGCGGCAATGAAGATACCGCCCGGCGACTTCCGATGGTACGCTGCTTTCCACGACGAGGGCGAGCATCCGCACATCCACATGATGGCCTGGTCCGCAAAGCCGGGACAGGCCTATCTCTCCAAAGAGGGCATCCGTCAGATCAAGTCCAAGCTCACCAATGATATCTTCCGCAACGAAATGCTGCACCTCTACGAACAGAAGTCTGAGTCCAGAGATGAGCTGGTGCGCCAAGCGCGGCGGGCGATGCTGGAACTGGTGCGTACCATGCAGGACAGCGTATGTGACCACCCGGATGCCGAGCGGCTCATGCTGGAGCTGGCGGCGCAGCTCGGAACAGTCAAGGGCAAGAAATCCTACGGCTACCTCCCCAAACGGCTGAAGAATCTGGTGGATGAGATCGTGGACGAGATGGAACGGCTCCCAGCCGTGAGCAAGTGCTATGACCAGTGGCTACTCCTGCAAGGCAAGGTGGCTGCCTACTACCACGACAAGCCCCAGGAGCGCATCCCGCTCTCACAGCAAAAGGAGTTCCGGCAGATCAAGAATGCGGTCATTCAGGAAGCGGAGCGCCTGCGCTTGGGTGAGATCGGCTTCGAGGAGAAGGGTCTCAATCAGCAGGACGAGCCGGAGGAATACCGCAACGCCTCCTGCGACTACTGGACACTGCGGGATGAGATCCGGGACGAGAGCCTGACCATGGAGGAGCGCGGCGAAGCCGTCTCTGAAATGGAAAGGCTGGCGGAAAGCGGCGATATGTATGCGCAGTACCTGATGGGAAAGCTCTGGCGGGACGGACCTTTGCTGATCCCGGACTCGGTGGAAGCACGGTACTGGTTCGAGCAGGCGGCGGATCAGGGCCATTTGGTGGCACAGTACTCCCTGGCCAAGCTATACCTCTCCGATGATGTGGAGGTACGGGATATCCGGCGGGGAATGAATTGGCTGTACACCGCCGCGGTCAACGGCAGCAGCTACGCCATGTATCGGCTGGCCAAGGAACTGCTCAAAGGCGATTTGATCAAACGAAATAGTGATGCCGCCGTGGAGTGGTTCACTCGGTCAGCCGAGCGGGGAAACCCCTACGCCCAGTATATGCTGGGCAAGCTGTACCTTGCTGGCAAGGAGATTCCCCGCGACGAGGAGAAAGCCGCATATTGGCTGACCCAATCCGCCGAGCAAGGCAATCAGTATGCACAGTACCTTCTGAACCATTTGGAGGAAAACCGTCTGCCCTCTGCGATGCTGGCGGTGACCCGGCTGCTCCACCACATGAGCCGGGTGTTCCGGGACAACTCCGTACCTAAGTCCCGACCCGGCGGTATCCAGATCGACCGCAAGCGGCTGAAAAAGCTGCAGGAGAAGCGCATGGCCCTGGGCCACAAGCTGGATGACCATGAGGAGCAGTGGCCCGATCTGACCATGTAAGAGGCGCAAAAACTGGGTCGCAAAACAAAGAACTAAAACCCTTCCGCCCAGAAGGTAGAAAGGAACTGAATGAGAAAATCCAAATACAATTCTTTTGACGAACTCCCGCTGATGCTGACCGTGGAGGATGTGTCCCATGTGCTGGGCATCGGTCTGGCCCACGCCTATGAGGTGGCCCACCGCAGGGATTTTCCCACCATTACCCTGGGCAGCCGCATCATCGTTCCCCGTGACAAATTCATGAAATGGATCGACGAACAGGCCGCGAAAAAATCTGAAATAATTTAGTAGCTATTCCAAAAACTCTGTGGTATGTGTTTGTGTTAAAAAGGAGGGATCATAAATGGCAAAGAAACGAGCCAACGGCGAGGGCAGTATCCGCAAAAAGCCCAGTGGCCGCTGGGAGGGCAGATATACCCAGGGCATCGACCCGGTCACCGGCCGGGCCATCCAGAAAAGTGTGTCTGCCAAGACCCAGGCGGAGTGCAAAGAAAAGCTGGCGAAAGCCATTCGGGAAAACCGCGGCGTGCCGCTCAATCACACGGGCGACTACACCGCAGCGGAGTGGTGCCGCCTGTGGTTTGAAACTTACAGCAAGCCAAACATCCGCTACAACACTGCCAAGGGCTATGAGGGGATCATCGAGCACCACGTCATCCCGGCCATCGGCGCGATCAAGCTCAAGCAGCTCTCGTCCATCCACATCCAGAGAATGTATAACGACCTGAGAGAAAACGGCAGGATGCCCCGTGGGGCGAAACAGAACGACAAGCCCCTGTCCAACACCTTCGTGCGGCGTGTCCATGCGGTGCTGCAGGCGGCGCTGAAGCAGGCGGTGAAAGAGCGGCTCATCCCATACAACCCCTGCGAGAACTGCTGCATCCCGCCCAAGGACAAGAAAGAGATGACCATCCTGCCGCCGGAGAAGATCGGCAGATACCTTCAGGAAGCGGAGAAGTACGGTGTCCTGCCCATGTTCTATCTGGAACTGTCCAGCGGCCTGCGCCGGGGGGAACTGCTGGCGCTCCAGTGGACAGATTTGAATGTGAAAGAGCGCATTCTGACGGTGAATAAGCAGGTCACCCGCATGGAGGGCAAGCTGGATGTGACGGAGCCGAAAACGAAAAACTCTGTCCGCAAGGTGGCGCTGTCACAGCAGGCAGTGAACCTGCTGGTGCAGGAGCATGAACAGCACCCGGACAATCCAATCCTGTTCCCGTCGCCCCGGACGGGCGGCTACTGGAGTCCGGACGTGGTGTCAAGGATCAACCGGAAGCTGCTGAAAAACGCGGGCATCGAGGAGCATGTGCGCTTCCATGACCTCAGACACACATTCGCAACGATGGCAATCTCCAGCGGCGTGGATGTGAAAACCCTGTCCAGTATGTTGGGCCACTTCAGCGCAGGGTTCACACTGGACACCTATACGCACATCACCAACGATATGCAGAGGGGCGCGGCGGAGAAAATCGGCGGCTTCATGGAATCGGCAACGGCAGCCAACGCCCCGGAGCCTCCCGACCCGCCGGAGGAGAACCGGTGCAAGGTGATACCGTTTGAGAGAGTAGGGTAAGAATGACGATAAGGGCGGCGCAACTGCGCCGCCCTTATTGTTACAATGCGGAATTGATTTCGTTTATCAAACCGATAGTGTATTCTTTGTGTTCTTCCTTGCAGTTGCCTTTTTCGTCAGCGATACCGGATTTTGCTTGTATTTCTCTTGCTTTTTTATCTCTGATATCATCTTCTTTTAGAGTAATAATTTTATACTCAGAAAATTCCGCTCTTAATTTCTCGGCATCAGCAGCCTTATCACCATCAAGAACTGCAACAATTTTCTTGTATCCTAAATCTTTAAACAATATCAAGAAAGCTTTCATTTTGGATGCACCACCGACGCCCCAACCAAAGAAGTTTCCCTTTAAAGTCATATTGAGTTCCTGAGCCATTTTGTTGAAGACTACGACATCTTCTTGACCTTCCACTAAAATGATGCCGTCCTCAAGAAAAAAGGCTTCATTAGCTTCTATGCCGAGCGTATGAGGATTGTTCAAATCACGAAGTATACCACCAAAAGAATGTCTGCACTCATCCGAAATCAAATAACACTTTGAAACAGTTCCTTCCTTCACAACACGAATTAAATTAGCACCGTTGACTATAGCCTCCCAATTTACAAAGTATGGCGAATGTGTGCACACGATAATTTGATGTGTTTTGCTATACTCAAGGAAAAGTGCCATTAGGCGTTTTTGTAAAGCAGGATGTACAGATAGTTCAGGCTCGTCAATAACCACAACACTTTTTTCTGGAGCATCGAATAGGGATGCACATATGGTAAAGATACTCCAAATCCCGTCTCCGACACCTTCACTGCTGTGTGATACGCCGTCTTTAGTGAATTTAATATAATACTGTCCGTTGTCGCGTTGTTCAATAGCCCAGCGAAAATCGCTTCCGAGAATTTTGGCAAGCACAGTATCAAATTCAGCTTTTTCACATTCAATTTGAAAGATTCTGGATTCAAAATTGCCTAAAGACGAACTGCGCTGTGCCTCTAATTTATGTGCGTATGAAATATAGGTTTCTCTATTCCAAGATCCCTTTCCGAAATCAAAAGGAATCGCTCGTCTGGAGGGCAAAACATAAGATCGCAAGTCGAATTTTTCACTCTTTTGAGTTGAACTGCCACCTCCTGCAACTGAGGTAATAGAATATGTCTTCGATTCTTCATCCGTTAGTGTTAAAGTTATTTTTCCATCGGTCAAATGGTTTCGCCTTCCTTCTGAAAAAGAAGGTGAATCAGAACCATTGAACGCACGGATAGACTCAATAATCGTAGTTTTTCCTGCGTTATTTGCACCTGTAATAATTGTCAACCCACTACCAATGTGCTCTTGGTCAGGGATTGAAAACTTGACCGTCTGGGTTTGCCCAAAGCCACGAAAGCCAGAAATTGAGAGTTCCTTTATCATAATAAATCCTCCAGGTGGGAAAGACAAAATAAAACCGCATGGGAATACACCCACACGGCTGCCTTGGTGGCGCAAAGGCTCACCGTAAAATAATTATAAGGGATAATGCTGGAAAATTCAAGTTTCCGTCGTATTTGGGGTGAAAAAACTTGAGCTATGCCAATTAGGGATGGGTTAGGGATTTTACGGTTCTCACAGTTTTTCTGCACCGCAGTTATTACCGCCATTTCACCTCTCTGACCACAGTTGAAATGTGGTCAAACGCACACCAAAAAACGAACTATTAACGCAGAAAAACCGCCTTTTTAGGCGGTTTTTCTGAAAAAGGTGGTCCGAGTGACAGGATTCGAACCTGCGGCATCCTGCTCCCAAAGCAGGCGCGCTACCAACTGCGCTACACCCGGTTATTCAGTTTATTTATCCGGCTGGTCGTATTCTCCCAAAGCAGGCGCGCTACCAGCTGCGCTACACCCGGATATGTACTTTTCGGTGCGGCAGCATGCGTCTGCACACATTTTGCACACATGCAAATTTAAAAGAGCAGCGGCGCTTCCCGCCGCGCCCGCACTCTGCGATTCCGCTCAGCGGCGGCGCGCGCTTTCTGACTGCACAGGCGGCAAACCTGAACATTTTGCAATTTGCGTAAAATAAAGTTTAACACATTCTTTAGAAATTCGCAACGGTTTTCTGCGTTGCAGTTTTGAGGCGGGTGTGGTATGCTCTACAAGTAAAATTATGATCTGTCAGGACAGGAGCATCAACTTATGAGAATGCGAAAAAAGCCCAACCTCGTCCCGCGCATGGAGCGCTGTGCAGCTACCATGATTGCTGAGCCCGAGGCGCTGCGCGGCCGCTGGCTGGAGCAGTTCCCCGGCCATCAGGCACTGCAGCTGGAGCTCGGCTGCGGCAAGGGCCGCTTCACGGCCGACACCGCGGCGCAGAATCCGGATATTTTTCTCGCCGCAATTGAGAAAGTGCCGGACGCGATGGTCGTCGGCATGGAGCGCGTGACCGAGCGCGGGATCGAAAACGTGCGGTTTCTGGATCGGGACGCGGTCAATCTGCTGGATATGTTCGCCCCCGGCGAGGTTTCGCGCATCTACATCAACTTCCCCGACCCGTGGAAAAAATCGCGCCAGTACAAGCGCCGCCTGACCT
>ENA-ORNP01001852-ORNP01001852.1-human-gut-metagenome-genome-assembly--contig:-NODE-1852-length-19909-cov-16.073386_pt1 | contig 19909 bp, 32 predicted proteins | sample MGYA00242119_ERZ509030 | MGnify/ENA primary metagenome ERZ509030 (study PRJEB26280, sample SAMEA2338708) | human gut metagenome | biome: human gut; feature: human-associated habitat; material: faeces... | reverse complement strand
AAATGCCAGGATTATTAGGAAAGAAAATCGGAATGACATCCGTATTCAGTGCCGAGGGTAAGAACATACCATGCACTGTTATCGAAGTTGGTCCTTGTGTGGTAACTCAGGTGAAAAGTGTAGAAACGGACGGCTATGAAGCTGTACAGGTCGGCTTCAAGGACGCAAAGGAAAAGAACACGTCCGCTCCGTTGAAAGGACACTTTAAGAAAGCTGGAGTTACCCCCAAGCGATACTTGGCCGAGTTCTCAGGTTTCGAACAAGAGTTGAACCTCGGTGATACGCTCACCGTGGAATTGTTCAATGACGCCGCCTATGTGGATGTTGTAGGGACGTCGAAAGGAAAAGGTTTCCAAGGTGTAATGAAACGCCATGGTTTCGGCGGTGTCGGACAGTCGACGCACGGTCAGGACGACCGTCAGCGCAAGCCCGGTTCTATCGGTGCATGTTCGTACCCTGCCAAGGTGTTCAAAGGTACCCGCATGGGTGGCCAGATGGGTGGCGACCGTGTGACGGTACAGAATCTGAAAGTTGTAAAAGTAATACCCGAGCATAACATCCTTTTGATAAAGGGTTCTGTTCCCGGTTGCAATGGTTCAATTGTTATAGTCGAGAAGTGATGGAGGTTAGTGTATATAATATAAAGGGTGAAGATACCGGTAAGAAGGTAACCCTGGATGAGTCTGTCTTTGGCATTGAGCCGAATGATCATGTAATCTACCTGGCCGTCAAGCACTATCTGGCTGCACAGCGCCAAGGAACTGCGAAGTCGAAAGAAAGAAGCGAAATCAGCGGATCAACCCGCAAGCTCGGTCGTCAGAAAGGTGGCGGCGGTGCCCGTCGTGGTGATATCAATTCGCCCCTGTTGGTCGGTGGTGCCCGAGTATTCGGCCCCAAACCTCGCGATTATCGCTTTAAGCTGAACAAGAAAGTGAACGCTCTGGCCCGCAAGAGCGCGCTGAGCTATAAAGTCCGTGAGGATGCGCTTGTTATTCTCGAAGACTTCACTTTGGAGGCTCCGAAGACGAAAGATTTTATCGCTATTGTTAATAATCTAAAAGTATCGGATAAAAAAGTCCTGCTCGTTTTGCCCGAAACTGATAAAAATGTAATTTTGTCAGCTCGCAATATCCAAAGTGCGAACGTAACCATTGCGTCTAATTTGAATACGTATAACGTGCTCAATGCAGGCGTTTTGTTGGTGACTGAAAAGTCGCTCGGCATGATCACGTCTATCTTAAACAAGTAAAAACGGCAAGAAACATGAGCTGCATAATTAAACCTTTGGTTACAGAAAAGATGACGGGTATCACGGAGAAGCTGAATAAATTCGGCTTCATCGTGGATCCTAGCGCAAATAAGCTGCAGATCAAGGCAGAAGTAGAGGCGCTGTACAATGTCACCGTCGTAGATGTGAACACGATGGTGTATGCCGGTAAGAACAAGTCCAGGTATACGAAATCTGGTATGGTTCGAGGCCGGACAAACCGTTATAAAAAAGCCGTAGTGACCCTGAAAGAAGGAGACACGATAGATTTCTATAGCAATTTGTAATAATGGCAGTACGTAAATTTAAGCCCACAACGCCGGGGCAAAGACACAAGATTATTGGCACATTCGAAGAAATTACTGCATCCGTGCCAGAAAAGTCGCTCGTAGTCGGAAAACGTTCTACGGGCGGACGTAATAATGACGGCAAAATGACCATGCGCTACCTTGGTGGTGGTCATAAGCGTAAATTTCGTCTGATTGACTTTAAGCGTGAGAAGGATGGTATACCCGCAGTCGTGAAGACAATCGAGTATGATCCGAACCGTTCGGCTCGTATAGCCCTTCTCTTTTATGCAGATGGCGAAAAGCGCTACATTATTGCGCCGAATGGCTTGAAAGTGGGAGACCGTTTGATGTCGGGCCCCGATGCAAGCCCTGAAATTGGAAATGCTCTTCCCTTGCAGTTTATTCCTGTAGGTACGGTGATTCACAACATCGAGCTCCGTCCGGGACAAGGCGCATTGCTTGTCCGTTCCGCTGGTAACTTCGCGCAGCTTACTTCGCGTGAAGGTAAGTATTGTGTAGTCAAGCTGCCTTCGGGTGAGACCCGTCAGATCCTCAGTGCCTGCAAGGCTACTGTTGGCGCCGTGGGAAATTCGGACCATGCGTTGGAAAGCTCCGGTAAGGCCGGCCGCTCGCGCTGGTTGGGCCGCCGCCCGCATAACCGCGGTGTCGTGATGAACCCGGTAGATCACCCGATGGGTGGTGGCGAAGGCCGCCAGAGCGGAGGTCACCCGCGTTCACGTACTGGCTTGTATGCAAAGGGTCTGAAGACAAGATCGCCTAAGAAGCAGTCGAGCAAGTACATAATCGAAAGAGCTAACAAGTAGTATATACAAGAGAATAATTATTTATGAGTCGTTCATTAAAGAAAGGTCCGTATATCGCTGTTTCTCTGGAAAAGAAAATCTTGGCCATGAATGAAAGCGGTAAGAAGAACGTCGTTAAGACATGGGCAAGAGCGTCAATGATATCCCCCGATTTTGTGGGACATACGATAGCCGTGCATAACGGAAACAAGTTTATTCCTGTTTATGTGACAGAAAATATGGTCGGACACAAGTTGGGTGAATTCGCACCCACACGTAAGTTCGGAGGCCATGCTGGCAACAAGAAGAAATAAGCAGGTACTACCCGATAAATGAAAGAAAATAATGGGAGCAAGAAAAAGAATAGCCGCTGAAAAAAGAAAAGAAGCCAAGAAGACGCAGTACTTTGCAAAACTGCAAGGAGTGCCTTCTTCCCCTCGGAAGATGCGCTACGTCGTAGATCTGATTCGCGGCATGGAAGTGAACAGAGCATTGGGAACCTTGAAGTTCTCAAAGAAAGCTGCTTCGGAGAAAGTTGAGAAACTTCTGAAGTCGGCCATTGCAAACTGGGAACAGAAAAACGAACGTAAGGCAGAAGAAGGTGAACTCTATGTCACCAAAATCTATGTTGATGAGGGCGTAACTTTGAAGCGCATGAGACCTGCACCCCAAGGCCGGGGATACAGAATCCGCAAGCGCTCGAATCATGTTACCATCTTCGTCGGAACTAAGGCTAATGACTAATTAAAAAGAAGTATGGGACAGAAAGTTAACCCGATAAGCAACCGTCTTGGTATAATTCGCGGCTGGGATTCCAGCTGGTTCGGAGGCTCAAACTTCGCAGACAACATTCTCGAAGACAGTAAAATCCGTAAATATCTCGATGCTCGACTGAGCCGTGCGAGCGTCTCTCGCATCGTGATTGAGCGTACTCCGAAATTGATTACTATCACGATCTGCACCTCGCGCCCGGGATTGATCATTGGCAAGGGCGGAAAAGACGTTGATAAACTGAAAGAGGAGTTGAAGAAACTCACCGAGAAGGACGTACAAATCAATATCTTTGAAATTAAGAAGCCTGATTTGGATGCCAATATCGTAGGTAAGAGCATAGCTCGTCAGGTAGAAGGCAAAATTGCCTACCGCCGTGCTATCAAGATGGCCATCGCCAACGCCATGCGAATGGGAGCAGAAGGCATAAAAGTCCAGATTTCTGGTCGTCTGAATGGTGCGGAAATGGCCCGGAAAGAGATGTTCAAGGAAGGACGCACGCCGCTTCACACGTTCCGCGCCGACATCGATTATTGCCAGACAGAAGCATTGACCAAGGTCGGCTTGCTGGGCATCAAGGTGTGGATTTGCCGTGGCGAGGTTTACGGTAAGCGTGACTTGACACCTAACTATTACGCCGAGAAAGACGCGTCGCGCCCCAACGGTGGTTTCCGTGAGGGAGGCCGTCGGTTCCGCGGAAAGAGAAATAGTAATAGATAACAAGAGGACTGACAACTATGTTACAACCGAAGAGAACAAAATATAGAAGACCGCAGAAAGGCCGCTGCAAAGGCAACGCCCAGCGCGGCAACCAATTGGCTTTCGGTACTTTTGGTATCAAAAGCCTTGAAACGCATTGGCTGACCGGACGCCAGATAGAGGCTGCCCGTGTGGCTGTAACGCGTTACATGCAGCGTGAAGGACAAATCTGGATTCGAATTTTCCCCGACAAACCGATTACGAAGAAGCCTGCTGACGTTCGTATGGGTAAAGGTAAGGGTGACCCCGTAGGGTATGTGTTTCCGATTACTCCCGGACGTGTGATTTTCGAAGTTGAAGGCGTGTCTTACGAAGTCGCCAAAGAGGCCTTGCGCTTGGCTGCGCAGAAGCTTCCAGTGACGACGAAGTTCATTGTGCGCCCTGATTATGATAAAAATGCTTAGTTATGAAGATAGGAGCAATACGAGAGATTCCTGAAAACGAACTGGCCGAACGTCTCGAAACAGAGGTGGCTAAGTACCAACAGATGAAGTTGAACCACAGCATCTCTCCATTAGCTAATACGGCTGAAATTAAGGATTTGCGTCGGACGATCGCAAAGATGCGTACTGTGTTACGTGAGCGCGAGCTCAAAAAATAATCACGAGTGATGGCAGAAGTAAGAAATTTACGCAAAACCAGACAGGGTGTTGTGACGAGCAACAAGATGGACAAAACTATCGTTGTGGCTTCACAGTTTAAGGAAAAGCATCCTATCTATGGTAAATTCGTTTCGAAAACGAAGAAGTACCACGTGCACGACGAGAAGAATGAGTGTAACGTAGGAGATACGGTTTTAATAATGGAGACTCGTCCTTTGAGCAAAACCAAGCGTTGGAGAGTCGTAGAAATTGTAGAGAAAGCTAAGTAAGTTATGATACAGACAGAATCCAGATTGACTGTGGCTGACAACAGCGGTGCTCGTGAGGCCTTGTGCATTCGTGTGCTTGGTGGTACGAGACGTCGCTATGCCTCTGTCGGCGACATCATCGTAGTATCAGTGAAGAACGTTATTCCGTCAAGTGATATCAAGAAAGGTGCGGTATCGAAGGCCCTGATTGTTAGAACCAAGAAGGAAATTCGTCGCGCCGATGGCTCGTATATCCGTTTTGATGACAACGCATGTGTGCTGCTTAACAATGCGGGCGAATTGCGTGGTAGCCGTATTTTCGGCCCGGTAGCCCGCGAGTTGCGCGCAGTGAACATGAAGGTCGTTTCTTTGGCACCTGAGGTTCTTTAATCTGTGTAAAAAGAAGACAGAAATGAGTTGCAAGTTACATATAAAGAAAGGTGATACGGTTTTTGTAAATACAGGCAAGGACCGTGGAAAGACGGGCAAGGTGCTCAAAGTCTTTGTCGACAAGCAGCGCGCGATTGTCGAAGGCATTAATATGGTTTCGAAGAGCCAGAAGCCTTCTGCACAGAATCCTCAGGGAGGAATCGTACGCCAAGAAGCATCAATCCATATTTCAAATTTGAATGTGCTGGATCCCAAGACAGGAAAACCGACGCGCATTGGCCGTCGCAAGAATGATGAGGGAGTTTCCGTTCGTTACGCAAAAAAATCTGGTGAGGAGGTCAAGTAATGGTGAATACAGCGAATCTTAAAAAAGAATATAGTGATCGCATCGCTCCGGCGTTGATGAAACAATTCAACTACAAGTCGCCGATGCAGATCCCCGCGCTGACCAAGATTGTCATCAATCAAGGTTTGGGCGTAGCTACCCAGGATAAAAAAATCATTGAGGTAGCAATCAATGAAATCTCGGCCATTTCCGGCCAAAAGGCAGTAGCAACGCTTTCAAAGAAAGACGTGGCCAGCTTCAAGTTGCGTAAGAAGATGCCGATCGGTGTGATGGTTACCTTGCGCCGTGAACGGATGTATGAATTCTTGGAAAAGCTCGTTCGCGTGGCATTGCCCCGAATCCGCGACTTCAAGGGAATTGAAAGCAAGTTCGATGGTCGTGGAAACTACACCTTGGGTATTCAGGAGCAGATTATCTTCCCTGAGATTAACATTGACTCGATCGACCGCCTGCTCGGTATGAACATTACGTTCGTTACCACGGCAAAGACCGACGAGGAAGGGTATGCCCTCTTGAAAGAGTTCGGTCTGCCTTTTAAGAACGAGAAAAGCAATTGATAAGATATGGCAAAGGAATCTATGAAAGCTCGCGAGGTAAAGCGGGCCAAGTTGGTTGCGAAATACGCCGCTAAGCGTGCTGAACTCAAGGAAATAATCAGAACCTCCGAGGATCCAGTGGCAGCTTATGAAGCTGCGCGTAAACTGCAGTCTATTCCCAAGAATGCGAATCCGATCCGTCTGCACAACCGTTGCAAGTTGACGGGACGTCCCAAAGGTTATATTCGCCTTTTCGGCTTGTCGCGTATCCAGTTCCGTGAGATGGCTTCGGCCGGTTTGATTCCCGGTGTGAAGAAAGCCAGTTGGTAAGGAAAGAAGTTTAATATTGTCGGGGTGTCCCGATTAATTAAATCAATAAATATGACAGATCCAATAGCAGATTACTTGACGCGGTTGCGTAATGCCATTATGGCGAAGCACCGCGTGGTAGAGGTTCCCGCCTCGAACCTCAAAAAGGAAATCACGAAGATCCTTTTTGACAAAGGTTACATCCTGAACTACAAGTTTATTGAGGATGGCCCTCAAGGGACAATCAAGATTGCGTTGAAATATCATCCGACCAGCAAGGTTAACGCAATCAAGTCATTGCAACGTGTTTCCAAGCCGGGTTTGCGTAAGTATACCGGCTACCGCGAAATGCCCAGTGTGATCAATGGTCTGGGTATCGCAATTATCTCGACCTCCAAGGGTGTCATGACGGATAAAGAAGCCGCAGAACTGAAAATCGGAGGTGAGGTTCTTTGTTATATATACTAATTAGGAGGATATTATGTCTAGAATAGGTAAGTTGCCAGTTAACATTCCTGCAGGCGTAACTGTGTCTGTCAAGGATAATGTAGTGTCCGTAAAAGGACCGAAGGGTGAATTAAGCCAAGCTATTGATCCTTCTATTGTCGTTACGATTGAAAATAATGAAATCTTGTTCACCATTGATGAAGCCTGTGAGGTCGATCTTAAGCAGAAACAAGCTTATCACGGCCTTTACCGTTCTTTGGTGCACAATATGGTCGTTGGTGTATCCGAAGGCTATAAGAAGGAGATGGAACTGGTCGGCGTAGGTTATCGCGTGTCCAATCAGGGAAATCTCGTAGAATTCGCCTTGGGCTATACCCATAGTATTTTTATCCAGCTTCCTCCTGAGGTGAAGGTAGAAACCAAGAGTGAAAGAAACAAGAACCCGTATATTTCGTTGGAGTCTTGTGACAAGCAACTGTTGGGCATGATTTGTGCAAAGATCCGTTCTTTCCGCAAGCCTGAGCCGTATAAAGGAAAGGGTATCCTGTTCGTAGGTGAACAGATCCGTCGTAAGTCTGGTAAATCGGCAGGAGCCAAATAAATAGGAGGTAGATTATGACGACAAAGAAAGTAGAAAGACGCATAAAAATAAAATATCGCGTACGCAATAAAATATCCGGCACGCAAGAACGCCCCCGCATGTCTGTCTTCCGCAGTAACAAGCAGATCTACGTGCAGGTCATCGACGATGAAGCTGGCCGTACTTTGGTAGCAGCCTCTTCACTTGGGATGGAAACAATGCCCAAGCAGGAGCAGGCAGAGAAAGTCGGTGAATTGATTGCAAAGAAAGCTCTTGAAGCAGGTATAACTACCGTAGTGTTTGACCGTAATGGTTATCTTTATCACGGAAGAGTTAAGCAGGTTGCAGAGGGCGCTCGTAAGGGTGGACTTAAATTCTAATGGTTATGGCAAACAGAGTAAGTGCAAATACAGAAGAACTGAAGGATAGACTGGTTGCTATCAACCGTGTCACGAAAGTAACGAAAGGTGGTCGTACCTTTACTTTTGCCGCGATTGTAGTCGTAGGTGACGGAAAGGGTGTGATCGGCACAGGTCTTGGTAAGGCTGGCGAAGTTACAGCCGCGATTGCCAAGGGCGTCGAAGCCGCTAAAAAGAATTTGATTAAGGTTCCAGTGCTGAAAGGTACAATCCCTCACGAGCAGACAGCCAAATTCGGAGGAGCTGAGGTGATGATCCGTCCTGCATCGGAAGGTACGGGTGTCGTTGCTGGCGGTGCCATGCGCGGTGTTCTTGAAAGCGTCGGAATAAAGAATGTATTGGCCAAGTCAAAGGGTTCGTCCAACCCGCACAATCTTGTGAAGGCCACATTAATTGCGCTGAGTGAGCTGCGCGATCCCTACACAGTTGCAGAACACCGTGGCGTATCGTTGGAAAAAGTGTTTAGAGGTTAAATCAGAGAGACATGGCCACAATAAAAATTAAGCAAGTACGTAGCCGTATCGGTGCGCCGAAAGATCAGAAAAGAACCTTGGACGCGCTGGGTTTGAGAAAGTTGAACCGCGTGGTTGAGAAAGAAGATACTCCTACCATCCGCGGCATGGTCAACAAAGTGAACCACCTCGTAGTAATCATTGATTAAAACAGCGTCAACATGAAATTACATACATTAAAACCTGCCTGCGGTTCTGTTTCGAGCCGAAAGAGAATCGGTCGTGGTCCGGGTTCCGGTATGGGAGGAACGTCAACGCGCGGCCACAAAGGTGCCAAGCAGCGTTCTGGCTATAAGAAAAAGATCGGTTTCGAAGGCGGTCAGATGCCTTTGCAGCGCCGTCTGCCTAAATTCGGTTTCAAGAATATCAATCGTGTAGAGTATGTGCCTGTCGGGCTTGATGCAATTCAGAAAATTGCAGAAACCAAGCAGCTGGAGAAAATCACATTGGAAGATCTCCGTGCAGCCGGTCTCGTATCGCGCAACGATTTGGTAAAAGTTTTGGGCAACGGGACGCTTACGGCCAAAGTGGAAGTTGAAGCGAATGCTTTTTCTAAAACGGCCGCAGCTGCCATCGAAGCATGTGGCGGAAAAGCGATAACGCTCTAAAACTTCAACGATGAAGAAGTTAATCGAAACAATCAAGAACATTTGGAGGATTGAGGATTTGCGGACGCGAATCCTCATCACCCTCCTTTTTGTCGCGATATACCGTTTCGGCTCGTTCGTCGTCCTGCCTGGCATCGATCCCAGCAGATTGGAGCAACTCCAAGCACAGACCAGCGAAGGTCTGATGTCGTTGCTGAACATGTTCTCCGGAGGTGCTTTCTCGAATGCCTCGATTTTTGCATTGGGAATCATGCCTTACATTTCCGCCTCGATTGTCATTCAGTTGTTGGCGGTGGCAGTGCCCTATTTCCAGAAAATGCAGCGCGAGGGAGAGAGTGGCCGTCGGAAAATCAATCAGTATACGCGTTACCTGACAATCGCCATCCTGCTTTTCCAAGCTCCGACCTACTTGATCAACCTGCAGCATCAGACGGCTGGTTCTGGCGCGTTCTTGGTAGGTGATGGCTTTGGCTTCATGCTGAGTTCTACCATCATCCTTGCGGCCGGCAGCATGTTTGTGCTTTGGTTGGGAGAGCGTATCACGGATAAGGGTATAGGCAATGGTGTATCGCTGATCATTATGGTCGGTATCATTGCGCGTATGCCTTCCGCCATCATTGAGGACGTCGCGTCTTATTTGACCGGTGTCGAAGGTGGCGGCCTCGTGAAATGGATATTGGAGATGGTCGCTCTGTTGTTTGTGATGGCTTTGGCAATCATGTTGGTAAAGGCAACCCGTAAGGTTCCCGTGCAATATGCGAAGCGTGTAGAAGGCGGGAAACAGTACGGAGGTGCGCGGCAGTACATCCCGCTGAAACTTTTTGCGGCTAATGTGATGCCCATCATCTTTGCGCAGGCTATCATGTTCATCCCCTTGACAATGGCGCAGTATGCCGGAGCAAACAGCACATGGTTCCTGAGCCAGTTCATGGATCATACGAGTGTGTTGTATAACGTAGTCTTTGTCATCTTGATCGTAGCGTTTACGTATTTCTATACCGCCATAACGCTCAACCCCGTTCAGATGGCAGAGGATATGAAGCGCAACAACGGCTTTATTCCTGGTATTAAGCCGGGTAAACCGACCGCTGACTATCTTGACAATGTCATGACGCGCATCACGCTCCCCGGCTCTTTGTTCATCGCTTTGATTGCCATCTTACCTGCTGTTGCAGGCTTGTTCGGAGTGAAGCAGGGCTTTGCCCAGTTCTTCGGCGGCACGTCATTGCTGATTCTGGTTGGTGTCGTTCTGGATACGTTGCAGCAGATTGAGAGCCATCTGTTAGTCCGTCACTACGATGGCTTGCTGAGATCTGGCCGTGTGCGTTCTCATTCAGGAGGTGTTTCTGCGTATTAATCCGCAATGATATACCTTAAAACAGACGACGAAATAGAGTTGATGCGTAATGCTAACCTCTTGGTCAGCCGAACGCTGGCAGAGTTGGCAAAGCATATAGCTCCGGGTTGTACGACGAGCGAGTTGGATCGCCTTGCTGAGACATTCATTCGTGACCATGGCGCAAAGCCGACTTTCAAAGGATTTCCCAATCCTTACGGGCCAGAGTTCCCGGCGTCGATTTGCACTTCTGTCAATGAGGTTGTCGTGCATGGCATTCCTAACGACGAGCCGTTGAAGGACGGAGACATAGTCTCTATCGATTGCGGAGTGGAATTGGAAGGTTTTAACGGAGATTCTTGCTACACGTTCTGCGTAGGCGAGGTTTCCGAAGAAGTGAAGCTACTTCTGGATACCACCAAGGAAGCTCTCTACAAAGGGATAGAGCAAGCCATCCCAGGTCACCGGATCGGTGATATCGGCGATGCCGTCCAGCGACATTGCCAAGCGAAAGGCTTTGGAGTCGTCCGGGAGTTCGTCGGACATGGAATCGGACGTTCCATGCATGAAGATCCAGCTGTTCCTAATTATGGCCGCCGAGGAAATGGTGTGCTGTTGAAGAACGGCATGTGTATAGCGATCGAACCAATGATTACGCAGGGCAGATATGCCGTAGGGCTTTTGCCGGATCGTTGGGGGGCTGTCACGTTGGATCATAAACCGGCCGCTCACTATGAACACACCATCGCGTTGCATCATGGGAAGGCGGATATCCTTTCGTCGTTTGAAATAATTGAACAAGAATTGAGCAGACAGAATGGCTAAACAAGCAGCAATAGAACAAGATGGAACGATCGTGGAGGCTTTGAGTAATGCGATGTTCCGCGTCGAACTGGAAAATGGTCACGAGATAACGGCCCACATTTCCGGGAAGATGCGAATGCATTACATAAAGATTCTGCCCGGTGACAAGGTAAAGGTAGAAATGAGCCCGTACGATCTGTCAAAAGGAAGAATAGTGTTTAGATACAAATAAAAAAGATATATGAAAACGAGAGCATCATTAAAAAAACGCAGCGCAGATTGCAAGATAGTTCGCCGCAAAGGGCGCCTGTTCGTCATTAATAAGAAGAATCCCAAGTTCAAGATGCGCCAAGGTTAAATTAATTCATTCGTAAAAGTAAACGATTATGGCTATAAGAATTGCAGGTGTAGATTTGCCTCAGAACAAGCGGGGCGAAATAGCTTTGACCTATATTTTCGGTATCGGTCGCAGCAGTTCTCTTAAAATCTTGGAGAAAGCAGGCGTCGATAAAGGCATTAAAGTGAAAGATTGGACTGACGACCAGGCTGCCAGCATCCGTGCCGCCATCGCCGACGGGTATAAGGTAGAGGGTGACTTGCGTTCAGAAATCCAGCTGAACATCAAGCGCCTGATGGACATTGGTTGCTACCGTGGTGTCCGCCATCGTATCGGACTTCCGGTTCGTGGCCAAAGCACAAAGAACAATGCCCGTACGAGGAAGGGTAAGAAGAAGACTGTTGCAAACAAGAAGAAAGCTACTAAATAATAAGTAAGGATATGGCAAAGAAATCAGCCGCAACAAAGAAGCGCAACGTAAAAGTTAGTGCGGTCGGTCAGTTGCACGTTCATAGCTCTTTCAATAATATCATCGTATCGTTGGCCAACAATGAGGGACAGATAATCTCTTGGTCTTCGGCCGGCAAGATGGGTTTCCGCGGTTCAAAGAAGAACACTCCCTATGCCGCACAGATGGCAGCTCAGGATTGTGCCAAGGTTGCTTATGATTTGGGCCTGCGCAAGGTGAAAGCCTATGTCAAGGGTCCCGGAAATGGACGTGAGTCGGCCATCCGTACGGTGCATGGCGCAGGAATCGAGGTGACTGAGATCATCGACGTAACGCCGCTGCCGCATAATGGTTGCCGTCCTCCGAAGAGAAGAAGAGTATAATGTTGAACGTATAAATCAGAAGCAAAATGGCAAGATATATAGGTCCCAAAACTCGAATCGCACGTCGTTTTGGCGAGGCTATCTTCGGCCCCGACAAAGTCCTTTCAAGACGTAACTTCCCTCCCGGACAGCACGGGAACGGCCGTCGTCGCAAGACGTCTGAGTATGGCGTCATGTTGGCAGAAAAGCAGAAGGCAAAATATACTTACGGAGTGCTTGAAAAGCAGTTCCGCAATATGTTTGAGAAGGCTGCACGCATGAGCGGCATTACGGGTGAAATCCTGTTGCAGAACTTGGAGTGCCGTTTGGACAACGTCGTATACCGTTTGGGCATTGCCCCCACACGTGCCGCCGCCCGTCAGCTGGTCGGCCACAAGCACATCGTAGTAGACGGAAAAGTTGTGAATATCGCCTCTTATGCAGTTAAGCCGGGTCAGATCGTAGGTGTACGTGAAAAGTCCAAATCCTTGGAAGTCATCGCCGACGCCCTGGCTGGGTTCAATCACAGCAAATATCCTTGGATCGAATGGGACGAGGCAACGAAATCGGGCAAGTTCTTGCACAAGCCCGAGCGTGCAGACATCCCTGAGAACATCAAGGAGCAGTTGATTGTCGAGTTGTACTCTAAAAACTAATTAAATTCATGGCGATATTAGCATTTCAAAAACCTGATAAAGTGGTCATGCTGGAAAGCGACTCCAAGTACGGAAAGTTTGAGTTCCGTCCCTTGGAGCCGGGTTTCGGCACCACGGTGGGAAATGCCTTGCGCCGCATCCTTCTGTCTTCATTGGAAGGCTTTGCCATCAACACCATCCATATCGCTGGTGTCGAGCATGAGTTCGCCTCTGTTGAAGGAGTGCGTGAGGACGTTACCAACATTATATTGAAGTTAAAACAAGTACGTTTCAAACAAATCGTAGAAGAGTTTGAGACGGAAAAGGTCAGTATCACCGTCGCAAATGCAACTGAGTTCCGCGCTGGCGATATTGGCAAGTTTCTCACTGGATTTGAAGTGTTAAATCCTGAATTAGTGATTTGCCATTTAGATTCCAAGGCAACGATGCAGATTGACTTGACCATCAATAAGGGTCGCGGTTATGTTCCAGCGGAAGAGAACCGTGACTTCTGCACGGATGTGAATGTCATTCCCATCGATTCCATCTATACCCCCATCCGTAACGTCAAATACACCGTCGAGCAGTATCGCGTTGAACAGAAGACCGACTACGACAAGCTGGTTCTCGAAGTGACGACGGACGGTTCCATTCACCCGAAGGAAGCGTTGAAAGAGGCTGCCAAGATCCTTATTCATCACTTCATGCTGTTCTCTGATGAGAAAATCACGATGGATGACTCCGCCGAGAACGACAATGAAGAGTTTGATGAGGAAGTGCTCCACATGCGTCAGCTCCTCAAAACGAAGTTGGTCGACATGAATCTTTCGGTTCGTGCCCTCAACTGTTTGAAAGCCGCAGACGTGGAAACCCTCGGCGACCTCGTTCAGTACAACAAGACCGACCTCTTGAAGTTCCGCAACTTCGGCAAGAAATCGCTCACGGAGCTTGATGATTTGCTCGAGAGTCTGAATCTGTCGTTTGGAACCGACATAACAAAATACAAGTTAGACAAAGATTAAACAAACATGAGACACGGTAAGAAATTCAACCACCTGAGTCGTACTGCTTCTCACCGCGCAGCTATGTTGTCCAATATGGCATGCTCGTTGATCAAGCACAAAAGAATCACTACGACTGTGGCAAAGGCAAAGGCGCTGAAAAAGTACGTTGAGCCTTTGATTACGAAATCAAAAAACGATACGACCAATTCGCGTCGCGTTGTGTTCAGCTATTTGCAGGACAAATATGCAGTCACCGAGCTTTTCAAGGAAATCTCTGAAAAGGTGGCTGATCGTCCCGGAGGCTACACGCGCATCATCAAAACTGGTTTCCGTGCCAGTGACGGTGCTGACATGTGCTTCATCGAGTTGGTAGACTATGATGAAAACATGGCCAAGACGAAGAAGAAAGCCACGCGCACGCGTCGCTCCAAGAAGGCTGGCGCTGCTGAATCTGCTCCCGTAGCAGAGGAAGTGTCTGCCGAGGAAGCAGCTCCTGCTGCCGAAGAAAAAGCTGAGAAAGCTGAATAATCTACACTTGCATTTATATGAAGGCGGCTGCCGTGAGGTAGCCGCCTTTTTTGTATCTGTGTCCCTCTCTTTCGTCTTCTGGGGCTTACCTCGTCCTCCTGCTTATACGGGATGTCTGTCAATAGGGTTTTGGGTGTTGGATGTTTCGCTGAAAGCCAGAGGTAATTACTCCTCCTTCTTGTTTGCTTTCCGTCATGAGGCGGTAGATGGCATGTGGCATGAGTGCCCGGGCCTGGTGCCGCGCTGTGGCCGGTTTTCTCCTGTGCGTTGATGGCGCCGGTTGCCCGGGAGCTGCCAGCGGATGCGGAAATCGTCTAAACAGCCAGCGGTTTCGGGTTGTTGAAGGCGATGGGGCAGGGTTGGCCGTCGGCGCAGATGGTTGCAGGAAGATGAGGGGAGAATGTGCTGATGCGCATGCAGTCCGGATCTGTCGCTCCAGCAGCCGGTTGTTTTGAATAGCCGGCAGACCGTGCGGCTGCGGCAGTGCATGCCGCCCGACGTCAGGAAGCGCGCCTGCGGCGTTTCGGGCCGGTTGCCGGCGTCTTAGTCGCGTGCAGTCATCGTGGCCGGCAGTTCGTCCTGCTTGCTGGCCCGGGCTGGTTGGTGCGTAGCTTCCGCATCGGTGACATCACGACTGGCGCCTTTACGCTTGTCGGGGGCGGAGCATCGGAGGGGCACGTTGCGGGCTTAGCCAGTGCATCCGGGCGTCGGGGCCGCGTGGCGTGCGTTCTAAGGATAAGGCGTACGACGGTCGGATTAGTCCCGAGTGGCCGGCGTGCCTTCATCTCCGAAGCGTCCCGTGCATTCTCGTAGGTAAATCAAAGTTTTTCGGTAGGGTCTGCCCGTTTCGCTCGCTCCATTTCCCTCGTGTGGGTGCCGGTCTGAAAGCGTGAGCCCCCGGCCGCAAGGCTGCGACCGGGGGCTCGGTGGATAGAATCTGTGGCGTCAGGCCACGTCGTGGTTGATGAGTTTTACTCTTCGCTCCAGTTGTCTGCGCTCCAACCACCTTTCTGGCTCAGCTGGATGCCGTTGCCCATTTCGTCGTGTACGTTGGCAGGGTTGTCACTGCCGCTGAGGATAGGAGCCTCACTGTGGAGGTCGATGCAGAGCGCCTCCGGGCGAACATACTTTGCTTTCATTGCGTTTATGTCTTTGTTACTTGATGATGACTTTCTTCCCGTTCACGATGTAGAGGCCTTTCGGCAGGTCGTTCACGTTGGTCTTCTCGACGCGGCGGCCGTCCACGGTGTAGATGGCGGCGGGCGCCTGGGTGTCGGTGGTGGCTTGGTCGATGCCTACGGGCGTGCCGTCGAGGGCATAGCCCGTCACGCCGGCGCTGGCGGCCTGCGGCAGGGCGAGGGAGGCCTTACCGGCCTTGCTGGTGAAAGCGGCGCCGTCCTCAGCGGCCCAATAGAAGCCGAGGTTCTCGCCCTCTGCGTCGTGCGAGAGCATGTAGAAGAGGCAGCCGTCGCCCTCGGTGGTCACGTCGCTGGCCGCGCCGCAGAGCAGGTTGCCTGCGACGGCCTGTTCGTCGCCCGTGGCGAGGTTGTAGGCGTAGTCGCCGGCCTCACCTTTGACGAGGACAGCCGTCCCGGCGGGGATGACGTCGCCGCTGTTGTAGCGGTAGTCAATCGCCAGTTTGCCGTCCACTACGCCGGTGATGACGGCGGCCTGCAAGCCTTCGGGCAGGATGACTGCGTTGTCGCTGTAAGCGGTGGCATAGCCGCCCTCGCCTACCTGGATGTCATTCTTGACAAAGAGGCTGGGCATCACGCCTTGGACGTCGGCATAAGCGCCGTAGGAGTTGTGGCTGGCGCTATACTGGATGTATTTGCCTTTCAGCACGTTGGTGATCTTCATCGTGCCGTCGGCCTGCGGCTCAACCGTCCACACGTCGCCCTCTTGGCGGTCGGCGCTGACGTTGAAGCTGGTGTGGTCTCCATCCATGTACAGGTAGCGGCCATAGGCGTCCTGGATGGTATATCCGCCGTCGGCCTCGGTCAGCGTGAAGCCGTTGAGCAGGTCCGTGGCGCCCAAGAGGGCAGCCGTGCCGGCTTCATTGACGGGGAGGTAGCCGTAGTTGTAGGTGGCGGCTACGGTCTGGGCCATGAAGTTGGTGCCTTCCACGTTGGCAGCGAGGGCGTAAGTCTTTCCGCTCTCGACGGCCGTCGTCTTCATGTAGTCGCTGAGCGTTGACACGTAGAGGGTGAATTCGGCCGTGGCGCCGGTGAACTCGTCGGTCTCGGCCAAGGTGGCGGTGATCGTCGTTTCGCCTGCGGCGAGGGCTTCGATGCGTCCGTCGGCGTCAATGGTGGCTACTTCGGGGTTCGAGCTGGTGTAGGTCACGGCGCCGTCGCTCGTGCTGTTCAGTGCGGGAGCGGTGAACGCGCCGGCGTCGAGCAGGTTGAGCGTGGCCGTCGGGGCTGCGAAGCTGAACTCAGGAGCCTCCTTGCCGCCTACTTCTTCGTAGAGCATGGGGAGAACGCCATCCTGCCGTGCGTCCGAATATGAGCCGAAGCTGTTATTCTCAATTGAGAACTGCACAAACTTGTTCATCGCAACGTTGGTGATGGTGAACGTGCCGTTAGCCTGCGGCTCAATGGTCCATACGGCGTTGCTGCCTGCCTCATTACCTACGTTGAAGTTGTTGAACGTGCCGGTTTGATAGAGGTAGCGTCCGTCAGCCTGCTGGATGTTATAACCACCGTCGGTGGCAATTACAGTAAAGGCGTTGTCGAGGTTCTCCATGTAGAGGTTGCCGGCTTCGTCAGTTCCTGCGGGAGTTGTAACATAGAGCCAGCCATAATCTGAAGAAACGGGGCGAGCCACGCTAATCTCTCCACCATTTTCCACGGCGATGAGGTAGCGCTTGCCGCTCGTGATGGTCGTGGCTTTCTGGAATCTCGGCATCGAGGCCAGGTCGGTGACGGTCAGCGTGTAGCTGGCCGATCCTGCGGCGTAGGTGTCCGTTTCCGGCGTCGTGGCGGTGATGGTCGTCTGTCCGGCTGCCACGAGGCTCACTGCGCCCGTCGTGGCGTCGACAGTGGCCACGTCGGGGTTCGAGCTGGCGTAGGTGGCGGCCGCGTCGGTGGCTTTGGTCAGCGTCGGGGCGGTGAACGTGCCGCTGAGGTCGACGGTGAACGAGTTGCCGCCCTCGAACGCAAGTCCGGCGCTCTCCTTACCACTCGTCGACTGGGTGATGGTCACTTCTCCGATGAAGAAACGTGCTTTGCTCGGCTGTACTCCGCTGAACGTAATCTGCGACGTGGGGGTCGCTCCGGTGATGTTGAGCGTGCAGTTTGTCCATTCGCCACCCGTAGCGGCGCTAATTGTCACCTCGGATGCAGACAACGAACCTTCGGAAATGCTGACTTGCAGTCTCTCTTGGTCGCCAGCCCATGCGTGGGCTTGGAACGTCAGGACGGCGTCGCCGCTGAAACCGAGTGCCGGGGTAGTTAGCGTACCTTGCTTACTGCTTGCACCCAGTTTGAGGCATCCAGAACCGGCGTAATAGTTTTCTCCGCTCCATCCCGGAACGTCCGTCACGTCATCCAGCGAGTTGACCCTGCCGTTGCCTACGTTGGTGCCGTTCCATGCGCCGTCGTCACCACCGGTGCCTTCACACTTACTAAACGTTTCTTGGAACACGATGTCCTGCGCTGTGGCAGTCGTCGTGCCCGCTCCGAACAGCCCTACGCATAGGGCGAGGAGCCATGTCTTAGGAGTAAAAACTTTTCTCATGTTTGTTTGGGATTAAATGAGTAATGGTTGAGTTTATTTGATAGTTCTGTTTCTTGTTTTTGCCGTTTTTTCGGTGGCGCTACTTTCTCTTTGCAAAGTTACGGACAGAATGGTTTGGAAGGTTGCCTTTCCTGTTAAGAAAAGATTAAATCCGCCCGTTTTTCGAGACGTTAACACAGCGCGCCCCACGTCCGCAGCCGTGCGCAGTGGCCGGCGTCGGGAATTCCGCGTATCGTGGGGGCGCCATTTATGACGCCCGTCCGCGTTCACGGTGGCGGATTGTCGTGCGCAAGGTCCGGCGTTGTGGATTCCGCATGCCGTAGGGGCGCCATTTATGACGCCCGTCCGCGTTTATGGTGGCGGATTGTCGTGCGCAAGGTCCGGCGTTGTGGATTCCGCATGTCGTAGGGGCGCCATTTATGACGCCCGTCCGCGTTCACGGTGGCGGATTGTCGGGGATGAGGTTCGGTGGTGTGGATTCCGCATGTCGTGGGGGCGCCATTTATGACGCCCGTCCGCGTTTATGGTGGCGGATTGTCGGGGTGAGGTCCGGCGTTGTGGATTCCGCATGCCGTGGGGGCACCATTTATGACGCCCGTCCGCGTTCACGGTGGCGGATTGTCGGGGTGAGGTTCGGTGGTGTTGCGCCGTTTGGGTGTTCGGGCGTCATAAATGGCGCCCCTACGTTTTTGCGGCGGGATGGGGTTGCGGTGGTGTCTTCATTGCGTTTACGCCGTTCCGGTGTTCGGGCGTCATAAATGGCGCCCCTACGTTTTTGCGGTGGGATGGGGTGTGGTGGTGTCTTCATTGCGTTTGCGCCGTTCGGGTGTTCGGGCGTCATAAATGGCGCCCCTACGTTTTTTTGTGGCGGGATGGGAATTCCTGTCGCCCTGGCTGTCGTTCCTGTCGCTTTGACTGTTTCTCCTGGCGGTGTGCCTGTCCGTGGATGCGGTGTGGCGGCTGTTTCAGTGTGGCAGTCTGGAAAAATTGTCGCTTTGAAAATAATTTCCATTGGAAACTTTGTCGATTGAAAAGTTGTCTTTATCTTTGCCGCCGTAACCCCTAAATACCCTGAACCGTATGAAGTATGTGATTGTGGGCGGCGTGGCCGGAGGTGCCACAGCGGCAGCCCGACTGAGAAGGCTGGATGAAACGGCCGACATTGTGCTGCTCGAACGTGGCGGCTACATCTCGTATGCCAATTGTGGCCTACCGTATTATATCGGCGGCGTCATCGCCGAGCGCGAGCGCCTGCTTCTTCAAACGCCCGAGTCGTTCGGCCGGCGCTATGGCGTCGATGTCCGCGTCGGGCACGAGGCCGTCGGCCTCGACACGGAGGCCCATTCCCTCAGTGTGCGGACAGCCGACGGGCGCACGTATGCCGAGACTTACGACCGCCTGCTGCTTTCGCCCGGTGCCGACCCTGTGCGCCCGCCCTTGGAAGGCATCGACGAGGAAGGCGTCTTCACGCTGCGTAACGTGGCCGACACCGACCGTATCAAGGCCTACATGGCGAGCCGCGACGTGCGCAGCGCGGTGGTCGTCGGAGGCGGTTTCATCGGCTTGGAGATGGCCGAAAACCTTGTGCATGCCGGTGCGGCCGTCACGCTGGTCGAGATGGGCAATCAGGTGATGGCCCCGCTCGACTACTCGATGGCAGCCCCCGTGGCGCAGCATCTTGTCGCCAAGGGCGTGGCCCTTCGGCTGGAGTCGGCGGTCGAGGCTTTCCGTCGCGATGAAGGGCGGCTCGGCGTCGTGCTGCGCGGCGGCGAGGTGGTCGAGGCCGACCTCGTCCTGCTTTCCATCGGTGTGCGGCCTGCCACCACG
>ENA-ORNP01001848-ORNP01001848.1-human-gut-metagenome-genome-assembly--contig:-NODE-1848-length-19935-cov-4.267857_pt1 | contig 19935 bp, 25 predicted proteins | sample MGYA00242119_ERZ509030 | MGnify/ENA primary metagenome ERZ509030 (study PRJEB26280, sample SAMEA2338708) | human gut metagenome | biome: human gut; feature: human-associated habitat; material: faeces... | reverse complement strand
TGTTCTCCAGACGATGCACATCATTCGGAGAGAGGAAGCCGTTGCTGATGCCGGTTGCATAGCCGTTCATCCGGCTCTGGTAGTCGCCACGGAGCAGACCATCTAAGTTAAACTTGATGAAATAGTGGGGCTTTTCACTGTCGAGCAGGAGAACACGGGTCATTGCCTGCTCCCAGCGCACGACCCACGGGTCCAGCGTGTACTTTACGAACTCCAGAGACTGCTGTTCGATGTTCGAAAAGCTGGATTTTTCCAAGTCCCCTACCATGTGTGGAGGGACCCGGAAAATACGGGCAATCTCGTTAATCTGAAATTTCCGGGTCTCTAAGAACTGTGCTTGCTCCGGGGAAATACCAATAGGCTGATACTTCATGTTTTCTTCCAGCACCACGACTTTGTGTGCGTTGGCGCTGCCCTGAAAAGCAGAGTTCCAGCTTTCCCGTATTTTCTCCGGGTCCTTTACGATGCCGGGGTGCTCAAGGACACCGCCGGGAGTGGCACCATTTGCGAAGAACTTAGCCCCATACTCTTCCGTAGCGATGGCGAGACCGATGGCGTTCTTTGCCATAGCGATTGGGCTGTACCCAACGAGACCGTCAAAGCCGAGGCCGGGAATGTGGAGCACATCCGAAGGTCGGAGGATCACCTTCTGCTTTTTCCCGAGCGTATTGGCGTCTTCACTGGTGCGGCTGTACTCGTAGTAGAGATTGCCTTTGTCATCCCGGTCGACCTTCATCTTGTTTGGCATGAGCGGATACAGCCCGAGCACATCACCTTTGCCGTTTCGGACGATTTGCGCGTAGGCATTCCCCCATAGGAGCAGATGGCTCATGAGGGTCTCCCGAAAGACGAAGGAGGTCATTTCTGGGTTCGGTTCGTCATGGAGCAGGCGATAGAGCGGGTGATCCAAGGCTCGCTCCCGGCCACCCTTATCGTTATATCGGAAGAGCTGGAGCGGGAGGCCCGCCACAGCCTCAGAGAGAATGCGTACACACGAGTACACTGCAGTCATCTGCATGGCAGACATTTCGTTCACATTTTTGCCCGCAGTGGTGTGGCCGAACAGGAAATAGTAGCGCCCGCCATTCAGGCTGTTTTTGGGCTTATCCCGAGAGCGGAATAAGCTGGAAAAGAATTTCATGGCGCAAAGCCTCCCTTCAGTGCTGGGTTACTCGGTTATTTGATGAGGTTAAAGGACAAGCAGCCCACGACTGTCGTAGACGGAGTCGGTGGGTTCGTTTCGAATTGCCCGGTCAAGACCCATAATGGTGGCCACGATGCCGTCGATCTTCTCGACTGACTTCTCCTTATCCGGTTTGATATTGCCTGCAGGGTCCTGCCGCATGACCACATTCTGAGCCATCCACTTGAGAACGGGGTTGCCACCGTGGATGATGCGTCCTTCCATAAGCAGCTTGTAAAGCTCCTTGGATGGAGGTGACATATCTTTATAGCCCTGCCCAAAGGGTACGACTGTAAACCCCATGTCCTCCAGATTTTGAACCATCTGAGTGGCATTCCAGCGGTCAAAGGCGATCTCCTTGATGTGGTACTTCTCTCCCAAGTCCTCGATAAACCGTTCGATAAAGCCGTAGTGGACTACATTGCCTTCGGTTGTGTGGATATAACCCTGTCTCTCCCAGACATCGTAAAGAACATGGTCCCTCCGGCAACGCAGCTCCAAAGTGTCCTCGGGGAGCCAGAAGAACGGAAGTACAATGTAGGACTCGTTATCGGTTCGAGGCGGGAAGACCAAGGAAAGCGCGGTAATGTCGGAAGTGCTGGACAGGTCAAGTCCTGCGTAACAGTCTCGGCCATACAGCGCCTCTTGGTCGATAGGACGGTTGCCCCGGTCATAGATATGCTCGGGTATCCAGCACACCGTAGCTGAAGTCCAAATATTCAAGCGGAGCTGTTTGAACACATTTTCTTCTGCCGGATTGTCGAGCGCGTTCTGGTATGCCTCCCGCACACGGTCAATGGAGATCGTGTGCCCAAGGGAGGGATTGGCTTTATACCAGTTGGACTCGTCCGTCCAGTCTGCATCTTCCGGTAGGCCATAAACGACTGGGTAGAAAGAGGGGTCGCTGCGCCGACCGGAGAGAAGGTCCATGGCTTTTGTATGGAGTTCATAGCAGATACTGTTTTTATTGGTCCCCGCCGTGGTGATGATAAAAAACAGAGGTTGCTCGCGGGCATCGCCAGAGCCTTTGGTGAGAACATCGTAGAGCTGTCGGTTTGGCTGGGCGTGTATCTCATCGAACACTAATCCCGAAACATTCAATCCGTGTTTCGTGCCGGTCTCGGCGGAGAGGACCTGATAAAAGCCAGCGTTACTGTAGTTGACGATCCTCTTTGTAGCTGCAGCGATTTTGGATCGCTTTAGAAGTGCTGGGGACATGAGCACCATCTGCTTTGCCACATCAAAAACGATGGACGCCTGATTCCGGTCGCATGCGGCCCCATACACCTCGGCGGACGGTTCGTTGTCAGCGTAAAGCAGGTATAATGCGATAGCGGCGGCCAGCTCTGACTTCCCCTGTTTCTTTGGGATTTCCACATAGGCAGTTAGGAACTGTCGCTTGCCGTTCTCACGGACGATTCCGAAAAGGTCACGGACGATCTGGTCCTGCCAAGGCAGAAGGTCAAAGGGTGTACCAGCCCACTTGCCCTTGGTGTGGCATAGATTTTGAATGAAGGTCACGGCGCGGTTTGCCTTTGCCTCATCGTAGTGGGAGGTGGGCAGCATGAACTTTGACGGTGTGTACTTGTAGGCCAAATCAGCCACCTCCCAAAAGACGCTCCATCTCGTCAGTAGGCTCCACGGTCCCTTCGCCAGCGATGATGCGACTTCGGGCCGAAGGGGTAAGGCCAAACTGCTCACAGAAACGGAGCATGATTTTCATATTTGTTTGAGCGATGGAGACCTGTGGTACCTGTTGGAGGTAGCCATTAGGTGTACGGACCATAGTCCCATGCTGAGAGATGAACTCCTCCGCCTCTTTCCAACGTGCATATGCTTGGCAGTATCCAGCGAAAGCAGCCATGTCCATCTCGGTGAGCAGTCCCATCTGCTCCAAAATGCGCCCCATGCGTTTCCACTCCCGTTTGGCCTCGGCCTCAAGCCAAGAAGGGCAGCGAGGGGCTTTGTGCGCTGGGGCGGGTTCCGCGCCGTTTAAGGGCCGTTTGCCGGGGTTGCCCTCTAATACCTTTAGTGCAGTGGGTTTGGGCTTTCTACCGCGCTGTGCCACCCCTAACCACCTCCTTTTGAAAGGGCAACAAAAAAGCACCCCTCTCAAATGAGAGGGATGCCACATATCGTTTCGAAGAGTTGGCGACCTTAAAGGGACGCCTTGTGCGCTTTTAGTTAAACTCAGCAAGCACCTTGTCAAGAGCTGCCTTGTCCATTTCATTCTGAGGTTTGATGCCCCAGCCTCGGTCATAGCTGACCGCGATCTGACCATCCTTCCGCATCTCCAGCTTGGAAATATGTCCTCCATTAATACCCCAGCGGCTGCGCCTCGCGTATTGTTTGGCGCATACACTATAGCCGTCCACTTGGAAAATGATCCACATAATTCATTCCTCCGGTTTACTTTATTTCCCTTTCGGTGTGTTCATATTCGCTCTGAACCGCTCTTTAATCAAGTAAAACAGAGACAAAAAATTCACAAAGAAGTAGTGGCGGGATTGTGCTGAATGGAGGGTAAAGAGGGGCAGGGCATGCCGAGTAATGGCAAGCCCCGCCATGGTTTTGACCTCAACCTCTCAGAACATCGACCAACCAAGAAACGCTTTTGTGGGTTTTGCCACTGGCCTTTTCCAACACATCGCAATCTTCATCTACATAGTGAAGGCCCTTTCCAACCTTGATGAACCGGGCCTCTTCGTAGCCGGGGATACTTGTGCGGTAAACGCAGGCGCGGCGGGTTTCGCCGTTGTAGGATTTACCATCCCAGCCGTTAAAGGTGAACTCGATGCTTTCCCGGGTCTTATAGAAGTTGGCCTCGAAGTCGGAGCGGGTGATAGCGATTCGGTCAATCAGGTTGAAATGCTCTCTCAGGGTCCAAATGTTTTTCATAATGCGTACCTCCGATTTGTTTGTTTCCCCTTCGGGTGTACACATATTCGCTCTAAAAGGGTACATTATCAAGTTATTTCGAGCTATATCCTACACAAAGATGGACCGAAGAAATTGTGTTGATTATAGGGTTTCTACTTCGATACCAAGGGCAATGATCTCCTCATCACTCAGATGTAGACATTTGCGCAGCGTAGTATAGAGATCGTTATGAGCGGCCAGCTCAACGATGTATTCGAGGGCGCTGCAAAGGCTCTCATCCTTCCGCTCCACCGGAAGAGGGATGTAAACGGCCCTATTTACCGGCTGGCAGTAATCCACACCGTAGACAACATTCAGTGTGCTCCTGTTATCCCAGAGCACAAGGATATTGCCTGCATCGTCGATGCCCTCAACCGTGCCCAAGGTACCGGGGGGGTGGAGCAAGCGGGTCGCCCATGTGATGGAGCCGAACACGGGTCCCGGCTGGATAGCATTGCCTCATGTGGTCAAGGGTGGCTTTGTCAGGAAGTAGCATGTTGCTTTCCCTCCATTCGCCTTGCCGTATGGGAGCCTACAAAGGTACTTCGCAGTCCCTTTAGCCATTGGGTCCTGTATTCAGCTATTCGGTTAAGGCGGTCGATTTCTTTGGAATAGTACTCTATTTTCTCTTTGCAGGAATTTACTTTTTGGTCCAACCACATCTGAGCGGTCATTTGGGCCTCGGGCAGCGTAGTATCATCGCCGGGCAGATCGCCGTAGCACTGCCGGATCTGGTCGATTGCGAACGACCGCAGCTGCCCGTACTCCTTCGTCGGGGGGTGCCAATCCGCAATATCCTTCAAAATTTTATTGTAGAGTGCATTTGCCCGTTTCGTTTCCTCGCGCCGAGCATCACGGAGCTGGTGGAGAAGAAAAATCTCCTCATCGAGTTTTTGCTGGGCCTGCTCCAGAGACATCTCTTCCAGCTCATGCAACTCTGTGTTGGCCTTATCCAACCCATCCTGAAGGCTTGCGGTGTCGGCTTTGATTACTTCAGGCAAGGGCGTATCAAGCGGTTCGGAGTGCAGCGGGTAGCACGGGATAAACGCTTTGGCACAGGCGAGGATAAATTCCTCGCCTGTATGTACGCGCTCGGATATAATGAGTTCGCAGTAAGCGGTAGTCATCTGCCACGACCTCCCAGAACGCGTTTTGCAATGTTGTCCCCGACACTGTCCAGCACGGCCTGCCTTAATACCTGTGGGTCAAAGCCGAACCGGAGGTAACCTTCATAGCAAATGCTGAAGTATTGGCTGGTGGGGCAACCCAAGTGGCGCTCCTCATGCATGATGTAAATGATGCCGGACCCACCATCCAATTCTTCCCCATTAAGGAGGGAACGCACTTTAATGGGTAGTTCCTTCTTGTAGTAGAAATCCGGATACCCTTCATAGCGGTCCAGCATAAGCTCGTCCTCTTCGTCAACGGACCATACCAGCAGGGGAACACGATACCCGCGCTTGGGCTCCACGGTGAGGTAGCTGCCGGTTTTGCTCCCTTTGAACAAAAGCTGGTAATCGGGGAGCATTGCGGTGCCAACCGGGTAGGCATGGGGGCAGCGGTAAGCCATCTGCTCCAAGGAGAGGTTGCTACCATAGGCAAGGTAAAGTTTACGCATTTTTATTCATCCTTTCCGAGGGGGTGAATCCCCCTTCTACCACCTTAAGCCCGCCGGAGCGGGCGAGGTGGGCCTGCGGCTAACTCCTTCAAGCGGCGCGGCCATGGCGGAAGGCGGTATCGCCTTCCAAGTTTCTGGTCAGGATGAGGCGGGCTGTGGCGAACTCGTCACCGATGAATCCGAGCCGGAGCAGCCAAGTCCGCATGGCGTATTTGGGGTTCTCCACTTGGGGCTGCCGGGGGCTTGCGGTTTTGACCATCTTCGCCATTTGGCTCAAAGCCAGGCAAAGCTGAATGTAGGTTTTGAGTTCGCCGCCATGCAGTCCGTTCTTTTTCCCGTTACTGGGGTTTGCAAATTGGAAACACCGGAACTCAATGGTGCCCTTGGTAAAGCAGGCGTGGTAATTCAGGATGTGGTATCTGCTGCTGTTGTAATGTTGGTTTCGATTGCTGTGGGGGGCAATCGTTCCGTACCAAATGTCGGCCAGTTCAGACATGGTCCGGGGTTTCCGGGCGTTGAGTTTATAAAGGAAATGGCGGTTAACTGTGTGGCAATAATGATTGATGCGGGCTTGGTCCAGTCGGAGGGCTGAAATCAAAAGCGATTCGTGTGAGGCCATAATGTTTGCCAAATTGCGGAGCGTTTTGGCATTGTGAGTTCCGAAACCAATGTGGATGTGGACCCCACACATGTGGTCGGGGTCGCTCTTGGCCCCGGCCCGGCGGAGCTGCCTCACAATTTCGCACAGGTCCTCGATGTCCTCATACTGCAGAACCGGGGTGGTCAACTCGGCGTGCTCCTCTTCGGAGCGGGCAACGATGCTGGAATCCCACATGACCTTCCAAGTGCGACCTTTGTTATCCTTACATCCCCATGCGCGATAAACGCCCCCAATGTACTGCACGGTATTCTCGGTGTGGTAGTAGGCCGCGACCACTTCGGCCACCCGCTCTCGGGTGATGTTGGCCATCTCAATCTCAACCCCGATAGTTTGCTTTTTCATGGCCTCGATTTGCTGCATAGTTTTCTCGTTCATAATATGTACCCCTTTCAAAAATGTCGTTTTCCCTTTCGGTAGTGACATATTCGCTCTAAAGGCACACATTATCAAGTTAATTCGAGTCATAATAGCAACAAACTATCGGGGTCGTATTTGTGTGGTTTATGGCTTATTTTGGGGGCCAGCGCTATCCTCCTCCACAACCGGGGGTGTGGCCATGGCCTCTCCTGCAAGGGCGGCTGCGGCGGCTTTGGCGGCCTCACGCTTGGCCTTTTGGTTGGCGCTGAACCGGGCGGCATCCTCGGGGGTGCGGAAGGCCGTGTGGCCCTTCAAGCCGCCCAGCAGGGCGCGACGCGCCTCCTGTCCTCCCCGGCCTGAAAGCCCCAAGTGGACAAGCCAGATGCGGAGGTAGTATTTCTCATTTTCCACCACCTGAATGGAGGGGTCCACCCGTTTGGCCAGTTTGGCACTGTGGACCATGAGAGCGGCCAGCTCGACCAGCGCCTTGTTTTTTACCGGGTCCCCGGTATCCGGGAAGTCGAACACCGCGAACCCGTCCGTAAAGGCAAGACCCTGAAGGCCGTCTTCGTAGTCGCCAAGAATGGAGTAGAACTCAGAGGCGCGATTACATTCTCTGGCCTTCAGCGCCTCGACCAGTTCAGCGCCCACCTTCATATGCTCCATCTTCAATACCCGGTTGAGCAAGTACTGCTTACTGGAGAGCATGAAGAGGAGGTTGCGCAGGGCAATGCCGTCCATCCCGTCGGTGGGTACTTGCACGGTGAGACCCTCGACAGCCGTTGTGTCATCCACAAGGTAACCGAGTTCCACCATAACTGCTTTGGCAACAGCGCATTGCTCTTCATTCTCGGTTTCTACTGTGCCCTCCCGTCCTATGGTCAGGTCGCCGACTTTGTAGGAAAAGCTGGGGGGTCCCATGTAGCAGGCATCCATGCCGAGGTGTTCGCTCAGGGCCTTCACAAGAGCCTTCCGATCTGTTACATTTCCTTTGATTTCCATAGGGGTTCCTCCTTTGTTTTTGGTAGCATATTAATCACTCTGACACCCCATAAAGTCAAGGAATAGTAACGGAAATATGCACCAAATAGTCCCCCTCAAATTGATGCGCTTTAGACAATTACGATGTGACCATATGAGAGGAATCCACCGCTGCCCAGGCGATTCCGGCAAGTACAAAGAACACGCAAGGCAAAGCGACTCCATTACCCCACATGCGGTATTCAGCAGAGTCCGAATGCGGCGATCTGAGCCACTTTATGATTTGCTTTCGGGTCTTTGGTTTCTTGGCCGGAGCCGTAATCCTACGGTGCGTTTCCCAGATATCGGTCCAGAAAGCAATCTCATCTTCACTTGGCGATGTAGAGGAAAGGTCAGCACACCACCAATCAGGAAAGCCTTGGAGCCTGGCGCATTCGGTTGGGGTAAGCCTCCTCACGGTGTATTGTGCATCATCACCGACCATTGCTGCGTCCCTTGGCACGATTACCCCCTGCGGGTCATGCATGCATGTCAACGTTCCGGCTTTGGTAGAGAGATCGATTTGATGCAGTTGCCCATTGCCAAACGCGAGAGGTCCATGCGCGGATTGAGGGGCGAACAGGGTCTGGTCATTATTGCAGGAGAGGGTGGCGGAAAGGTTCGTCTGCACAAGAGCACCCTTCCCGCCCCCCTCGCAGCCAGCGCGGACTTTTAATGTATAAGGAAGATGAGAAGGCACTACAAGCGGTTGATTGTTTCCCCCGGTCCCGAAAGTCGCTGAAACTGTCGGAGCTACATCAAGAGGGCCAGTGTAGCGCGTGTCTTGGCTGTGGTTTTCGTACACTGCCGCAGGAACCTTTGATGCCTTCAGTGTGGGGGCGACTTCCTCGCCATATCCGATACTGCGACTCTTGGCGGAATGCTCATGGGAAAACCCTGCCGCATGAATGACGCAAGGTTGATGACCCTGTTTCTGCGCACGCAAGGTCGCAGCTGCTCCAACGGAGATACCGATGAGCGGGCCGCCCCGCTCATTCAGACAGATTGGGCTCGGGCCTCCAACGCCGCTTTTAAGATCAGAGGTAGCTCTTTGCCACGCACGGAAGCCCTCCGGAGAATACCCAGACAAGCCTTCGGACTCAAAGAGTATTTTTCCGGCACTTCCTCCAGCAAAATCTGCGACAAGGAAGACTCGACGCCTTCGCTGGGGGACTCCCCAATATTGAGCGTCAAGAGTTCGGTAAGCAATGCTCCATCCGTCGCCCATGTACCAGTCTGCATAGGGCCACTTCCCGTTTTCAGGCGCAGGCACTTGGGTCGTCGGTTCGATGATGTCGACGAATGCGTCGAGCACCGCTTTGAAGTCGGCACCACCGTTTGACGAAAATGCGCCGGGCACATTTTCCCAACATGCCCACCGTGGGAACATGCCATTGGTCTTACACCTCATTTCTTTGATGATTCGGATGGCCTCAAAGAAGAGACCGGATCGGTCACCGTTAATCCCCGATCTGTCGCCGGCGATGGAGACATTTTGGCAAGGGGAACCGAAGGTGATAATGTCAACTGGCGGCAATTCGGCGCCATGCAGAGTTGAGACATCACCATAATGACACATTTGGGGTAAGCGCTTTGTGGTTACACGAATGGGGAACGGCTCAATCTCCGAGGCCCATATAGGCTCGATCCCGGCGAGAAACCCACCCAAAGGGAATCCACCTGAGCCATCAAATAGGCTGCCCAGGGTCAGTGTTGTGCGAACCATGCGGTGATACCAGCCTTTCTTTCAGGGCAGTATAAAACGCTTTGGTCCCGAGGGAATTTCCGGCTTTCCGCCATTCTTCCTCGAAATCAAAGCGTTGCTCAAGCTGCGATACTGTGTAGTTTTCTTTGAAGGAGCGCCAAGTCATAGCATCCCATCGTTTGAGCTGGGACCAAAGCGCCGGGTAGTCTCGGTACAGGATGCGCAGGTCCGCAAGTGACTGAAGTGGACAGCACCAGCAGGATACACGATGGAACTTCTCGTAAAGCCCACCCCAATCATAGCCGCGCTCATAGCAGTACGCCAGACAGTCTGCCTCAGTCATGCCCCACTCAACCAAAGGTAGTCGTGCCCCATCTTTCTGGTTGCACTTTCGATTAATGCGGTGGGTCTCATCAGAGGCTATGCCAATATACTCCAGCACATCGTACTCCCTGCGGAGTTTACTGAGGTATGTTTCCCTTGGCCGATTTTTAAGCATTTCAGTACACCAGCGCAATTTAGGCCCAGCCCAGCTATAACCATCCCTATCTACTCCATACCGAATAGCATTACGGGATTTTGGCTTACGATGGATTTCTTTATAGGCAAACATATACTCGAAAGTTTCAGGAGCTCGAACAGTTGTGATTTTGCGTCCGATGTTCTGCTCTACTCTGTGGATGTGGTCGTAGAGTTCAGAAAACTCAAGCCCTGTGTCGCAAAACAAGATTACATCTATCGGAATGCCTTCATCAAGCATGCGGAGGAGCATGGCGGTTGAATCCTTGCCCCCGGAAAAACTACACACTCGGAGAACGGGCTTTTGCATTCTACTCACCCCTTCTGTGTTCAAAACCAGTTTCATTTAGTTCGTCTAAGTGGTAGGTCTTTCCATTGCGCAAAACAGATACATCTGCGGATGAACCGGTGTGGGCAATGTACCTCTTCACAATCACATCAACGAACTTTTCATCCAGCTCGATTCCATAGCAGATGCGCCCGGTTTGCTCACAGGCGAGCAGGGTCGATCCAGAGCCAAGGAAGGGGTCCAGTACAATGCAGTTGCTCATTGTAGAGTTTTGGATGGGGTAAGCCATAAGCGCGATGGGTTTCATGGTGGGATGATCCTTGCTCGCCCTGGGACGGTCATATTCCCAGATGGTAGTCTGCTTGCGGTCGGAGTACCACTGGTGCTTTCCGCCCTTCTTCCATCCAAATAAGCACGGCTCATGTTGCCACTGATATGGTGACCGGCCAAGAACGAGAGTGTTCTTTTTCCAAATGCAGCAGCCGGAGAGATAGAATCCCGCATCCTCGAATGCCCTGCGGAAAATCAGACCTTTGGAGTCTGCATGGAAAACATAGATAGAGGCATCCGAGGCCATGCTCTGCTCCATATTGACAAATGCGGCAAAGAGGAACTTATAGAAGTCCTCATCCGGCATGTTGTCATTCTTGATGCTGCCCGCGCTCTCCTCTACATTTACATTGTAGGGAGGGTCCGTCAGGACCATGTTTGCGCGGACACCCTCCATGAGGGTTGCGTAGGTGTCCGGCAGGGTGGAGTCACCACAAAGAACCCGGTGTTTCCCAAGGAGCCAGAGGTCCCCCAGCTTAGAGACAGGCGGTTTCTGCAGTTCAGCATCTACATCAAAGTCATCTTCTTTGATTTTCTTGTTGTGTACTTTGGAAAAGAGCTGCTCAATCTCTGGGGCCTCAAAGCCAGTGAGGTCCATATTAAAGTCGACAGACTGGAGATCGACCAACAGGTCAGCCAAGAGCTGCTCGTTCCATGCGCCGGTGATCTTGTTAAGCGCGATGTTCAGGGCCTTGACTTTGTTCTCGTCCTCTACATGGAGCACAACGCACTGCGCCTCGGTATAGCCCAGATCGCGTAGGACCGTCAGCCGCTGATGCCCGCCAATGACAGTCATATCGTAGTTCACGATGATGGGTTCCACATAGCCGAACTCCTGAATGGAGTTCTTGATTTTCTCATACTCCTTGTCCCCAGCCTTGAGCTTTTTCCTGGGGTTGTAGGCAGCGGGCCGAAGTTCCTCTAAGGCCAGTGTTTGCCATTGCATGTCACTCATGGTGTACCCTCCATCTGCGCTGACCGGGAGGGGTAGGGTTCCCGCCCATCTTCAGCGCGCCAAAATCGGTCGCGGATGTAGCATGCATGACAGCAGTACTTCCGCTTGTTGTTGCCATAGGCTTTGAACTCCTGCCCGCAGTAAGCGCAGGTCGTTGTGTACATGGCGGACTCTCTGGGATGGCTGCGGTCGGTGTGAGCAGCCCACCAGTCTCGCCTGCATTTGTCTGAGCAGAATTTCCGGGGCCTTCCGGTCCGGGGCTGAATGAGCAGCTTGCCACAGCACAGGCATGCGGCACCGCTTTCCATCTGCTCCTTGATATTCGTGGTCACTTCGATGCCAAGACCGTTCAAACCGTGGCTCTTACAGTAATTCCGAACGATGTCGCGGGTGAGGCCCGTCACCGATGCGATGCCCTTGTAGCCAACGCCACGGAGCCGAAGATCACGAATCTGTCGCGATTGGAATGGAGTCATGCGTCAAGCTCCCTTCTAAAAAAGGGGCGCGAAACTACATGAAAACTTCATCCTTTCTCACCCCCTGTGGTGAACTTTTTAGCGAAACCGCTACCCGCTTTCCTCAGCTGGAGCAGCACCGCCTTTTGGTGCAAAAACCTTGCAGCAGTAGGCAATAAGAATGCGGCCAGCACCTACACTTGAGCAGGTGCTTTGCCGCTTTTGTGCCGTCTGGGCGTATCCCCCCTTGCTAATTCTGCGAAAATTTGCGTTTGAGGGGGCGCCGGTCTTTTAGTTACTTTAGCGTAGAGAAGTGACCGCCCCCACGGTCAGTAACGAAACTCTTGATAGCGATCCTCTGTCATCGTCTTGTGGTCATGACAGCTTTTACATAATGCTTGCCAGTTGCTTTCATCCCAGAAGAGGATCGGGTCGCCTCGGTGCGGAACGATGTGGTCCACCACCGTGGCGGGGGTCAGCCTCCCGACTGCTTGGCAGCGCACACACAAGGGGTGGCTGTGCAGGTAAGCTTTCCGTGCCAACTTCCACCTGTGATTGTAGCCCTTCTCTTTGGTGCTCTTGCTGTCTTTGTAGTGGAGCGGGGCGTGGTCCTCACAGTACATAGACCCATAGGGGACGAGCCGTGGACATCCGGGGTGCTTGCAAGGCGTGCGTGGTCGATGCGGCATGAAGGCGATCTCCTTTCTATGTATCAGGCGGGAAAGGATAAAAGCCGCCCGGATAAAAGCAGTGGCCCTGGGTTATCCCAGAGCCACGGTCCTTTACGAGTATAAGATTAACACAGCAAAAATGAAAAAACAGTTAGCACTTAGTTAGGGGTTAGTTAGGCGCTGGAGTGATAGAGGGGTTGACAGTACGATAGATATGTGATACATTTATCACGCGATATACAAATATATCACACGGAGGGTGTTATGAACTTCTTATCGATTCGAGGACGAGCATGGAGCATCGTCGTCATTCGCGGTATCACGGTAGCTTTGGAGTTACTGGCATTGGTCTTATGGGCGCAGCCCGCCGGTAAAGTCCTCTTGAAGGTTATTGTGGCGTTTTGTTTTCTGTCTGTTGTATATGAGTGCTTTGCCTTTCGCGGACTCAAAGCAAGCAGCGGCGAGGCTGAAGATGAACGGGACCGGTTCCTCATGTGGAAAGCGTCGGATCGGGCAATGACTTATTCTCAGGTGCTTTTGGCTGTTCTCGCTTTGGGCACGGTGATTTCCATGCTGTATGCCGGTGAACTCTCTGGGGCCTCAATCATGCTGGTCCTAATTGCTATCTCTCTCCCGCCGCTTATGAAACATAGTTTATTCTTGTATTACGAGGCCACCGACGAAGGGGAATATTACGAATGAAGGAGTTAGTCACCAAAATAGATGCGTTTCGTCGTGAACTGGGGATGAAACAGGAGGAGCTGGCCGAGCGGGTGGGAGTCCGCAGAGAAACTATTAGTCGGCTTGAAAAGGGGTTGTATAATCCATCATTAAAACTGGCCGCTGATATTGCAGAAGTCTTTGGGGTACCCATCGAAGATGTGTTCCAATTTGTTGAAGTGGAAGACGAGGCGACAAGGAGGGCAAACATGGTATTCTACGACAGAGAAGACGGCGAGGAGCTTGAGATCATGTTAAAGGGGCTGGCCCGGCAGACCCGGAGCGGAAAAATCCAATGGGACTGCACCTACTACAACCCGCTGGGGATTATGTACGACAATGATATAGCTGATGAGAATAGAAAACCGGAGGCTGTGATTTGTCAGGGGTTCGATGCGGAGACTGTCGTTGGGGGCAGACCCGTGTTCATTAGTTTGCTTGAGTCTATTACGGCGGACGATGGAAAAGGAGATCTGACAGGGAATATTTCTTTCGATGTAGATGATGGCTCGACCCGACGCGACTTTGCTCTTTCCTTCGCGGAAAAGTACAGTAAGCTGGATGCGCAGGGAGTAGCAGATGAATACCGCAGAAATGTGCTTGCAGAGTTCTATGACGCAGTTATCCCCATTTTTGTGAAGTCTGAGGCTACTGCGTTTGGATTCTCTTTTGCCAAGTTTCAAATGAGCGTAATGCCGCCCAAATATATGAAAAAGCCTCTGGTGAAATTGTGTAAGAAGTTGATGGAGGCGGGACGAGCACTGGACTTCCATAAGATGGTGCTGAATATGGATACACGGGAACAATTGTTGAAGGAACTATAAAATGGGGCTGGCACTGCATTATGTGCCAGCCCCATTTTCATCTTACTGCAAAAGACTCAGATCGGGTCCTTTTGATTCTATCTTTCTCAGTATTGCAGAAAGCCGGTCTTCATAGTGGTCGACTTTCGTGACAAGGAAGGTGAGGTCCCGGAGGACCCGGACAAGCGTTTCAAAGGTCTCATCCTTATTCAAAGGGCTGATGGCCACCGCAGTGGATTCCAGTATAAGCTGGGCAGCAAGAGTTGGATCAGTGGAGGATAGCTTTGAAACAAGATTGTCAATGATGTCCCCTACCGGAAGAAGGGAGGTTTCGGAGAATTCCTCCAAGTCAGCTTTGGTCTTTGCCATGACCTCGCAGGTTAAGGGAACTTTTTTGAACAGCGCCGGATCAGCCATTCTCTTTCGCCTCTCTTTCCCTACGCGCCAATTCCTCCAACCGATCATTTCTTTCGAGCTTGCCGAGTTCATACTCAATAAGGAGAGTATCCGGGACCATATAGCCGGTTGCGTTTGGCCGTACATGCTCCAAGATCTCAACTGCAGTACGATATCCGATGTAGTAATCTTCAACGGCAAAGAAATGTATGCGCTCCTGCCAAGCACAGTCTACGGAGGTAACATGGTAGAAAACCGCCTCAGTCAATTCCTGCTCTAATTGGTCCAGCAGCTCCATACAGCGGTCATTCCGTGCGGAGAACTCAGTGTGGCGTTTCATTCCCTTTGCGGTAAAGAGTTCAACTTCGAGGACATCACCCATATCGCACTTGTCCTTGGGGGCGGCTGCGAAGTATCGCTGAAAACCGGTATAGAGTCCGGCATCAAAACCGTAATTAGATGCATAGGTGCAGTTGGAGGTATAAAGCTCTTCGATTTCTGTGAGCCACTCCTTCTGCCGGTCATTCAGTTTTGCAGCTAAGACCTCCTTTCCTTTTGTGTATTCAGCCTCTACCTCCTCAAAGTCCCCTCGCACGACGAGAGCCTTGTAGGAATCGCGTAATTCATCGCGGTGCTGCTCACAAAAGCAGCGGTCATGCATACGCCTCATGGTTTCTCTTGTGGTCATTTGACGATCCCCTCCATATACTTATTTGGTACAGTCGTACCTGATAAGTATAATTTACAATAAAAGGAAAAAGAAATTCGTCGAATTAGAGGGGGAAAAGAAAAATCCCGCTGCGGGAGGCAGCGGGATTCAATCGACAAGGTCGCGGACAACAGGGAGCAGGCTCCTTATCATCTTCTGAAGGGCCTCTTCTTGATGGGAAGTCAGTCCGGCGGATTCTATTTCCTCACGAACAATACGGCTTTCGGGAGAAAGGCTCCGGCCAGTTAGGTAATCCAAGGACACATCAAGGATAACTGAAATCGTGTAAAGCAAAGTAAGACTTGGCCTACGATTGCCACATTCGATGTGCCCAAGCGACTCGGCGGCGATACCGAGCTGCTCGGCCAGTTGCTCTGCGGTCATCTGGCGCATTCTTCTCGCCTCGCGGATGCGCTGACCCATCAGTTTCAGGTCAATACCCATGTGATACCTCCATACCAAATTAGTACATTCAGTATAGGCAAGTGCAGAGACAATCAGAATGAGCAGGCAAGTATTACACTACCAGATAGGTACAAAGCGACCGGTTTATGCGCAAAAATTACGGAATATTTAGGGGCGAGTTCCTACCGCACCAATTTGCACTTGGAGAGCAGTTGTTACTGCATCCATGATAGAGCGGTCAGTGATATGGCCCTTATAGTCCTGCAACTGAGACTTAGAAATTGAGCTCACCTGCTCTGCTAAAGCAACACTGGGGCGTGACAATCCTGAACCGCAGTTTTTGGGGATGTACACATGGGTGGGGAGAGACTCCTTCTTATGCACTTGACCCGTAAGAGGTACAATGGTCACGACGGGAGAGTGGGTGTTTGCCATATCATTGCTGACAATCAGGACCGGGCGGATGCCGTTTTGGATGCTGGTGGAGAAATCTCTGCCTAAGTCGGCAAAAAAGACATCACCTCTTCTATACATCAAATTCACCTCAACTCAGGATGTAGTCGGCCATTTGCTTTTCATGGACGGCATAAAACTCATCCAGTTTTGCGATGGCCTGTTTTCTGTACTTTGATACTGTGTAGCGGGAGATATGATATTTGGCCTCTAAACAGTCCCAAGTCATGTGCTCCATGACCATGTCATGCATGAATGGAGCCAGTATGCCGGGCAAGGAATCCACTGCGGCCTTGAAGAAGTCCAGCTCCTCCTCAAGCTCGGCCATCGTAACGACCAAGTGCTCAATCCAATCCCGGTTGATGCGGTCGGCCCGTTCCCGATAGGAGATGCCAATCATGGCTGTCTTGTCGGTAATATTGCTGGTTTGAACCCGGTCCCCTTGCGGGGTGGAGAAGGTCATGGTGTCGATGACCTCCTGCTCCGTTACCCCTTTGAAGTTGCGGAGCTGATTGCGGAGAAGGTCCCGCTGTTCGACCTTCTGCGGATACTCCAGAATTAACTTTTCAATCTTTTCACTCATGCGGCACCTCCAAGTCTTGCCCTGACGGCAGTGAACATTGCATTTTGACCCATATTTTTTCGCTCCAGAGCCGCCATGATATCCTCGTCTTGTGTGCCCATGGTGACCAGATGCTGGATCACTACCGTGTGTTTCTGGCCTTGCCTCCAGAGTCGTGCGTTTAACTGTTGGTAAAGCTCCAAGGACCAAGTTAGGCCAAACCACACAATAGAGGAGCCGCCTTCTTGCAGGTTCAGGCCGTGGCCTGCGGATGCGGGGTGGATAAGCGCAACGGGAATCTTGCCACTGCACCAATCTTCGATGTCCTTTGAGGAGCTGATGACCCTTACTCGAAATCGCTGGCGGATTCGTTCGAGATCGTGCTGATACCAATATGCCACTAAAAGTGGTTGGCCATTTGCCGCCTCAATCAGGTCCTCCAAAGCATCCAACTTCTGGTCATGAATATGGAACACATGCCGATCCTCGCCGTAAACGGCACCATTTGCCATCTGTGTTAGTTTGTTCGAGAGGGCACCTGCGCTCAAGGCATCCAGCTCCCCATCCTGCAGCTGCAGGACCATGTTTCTCTGGAAGTCATCATAGAGCTTTTTTTCCTTCTGACTCATGTGTACCTCCACACGACGGGAAATAATCTCCGGCATATCCAAGTGATCCACGGCCTTCATAGAGATACAGATATCGGAGATCAGCTTGTAGATGTATTCTTCTGCACCTTCCCGAGGCTTGTAGCTGTACACGATGTCGCGCCCCCTCTTGTCTGGTAGAAAGAACCGGTTCCGGTAGCCGGTAACGAACCGCCCTAACCTCTGGCCCATGTCCAGTAGATACATTTGCGGCCATAGGTCTAACAGAGAGTTCGGGCGCGGCGTTCCGGTTAGGCCAATGACTCTGGACACCTTGGGCCGGACCCGTTTGAGCGCCCGAAACCGCTGCGACTTGCTATCTTTGAAGGAAGAAAGCTCGTCCAAGACTAAAGCGTCAAAATCCCACGCGAAGTGGGAAACAAGCCAAGCTACATTTTCCCGATTGATAATGTATATCTTCGCTTTCTGCTGCAGTGCAGCACGGCGTTCCTTCTCTGAGCCAAGAACCAGAGAATAAGTCAGCCCTTTCAGGTGGTCCCATTTGGCCAGTTCATTCGGCCATGTGTTCTCCGCTACTCGCTTTGGTGCGACCACCAGAACTTTCCTGATCTCAAAGCTATCCAGTAGCAGGCCCCACAATGCGGTCAAGGTGATGACGCTCTTGCCGAGGCCCATATCAAGGATTAGGCCACAGGCTGGGTGCTCCAAGATGAAGTCTGTGGCGTAGGCTTGGTAATCATGCGGATTGTATTTCATTCAGAACACCTCCAATTTGGTCTGGATGGTCCACGCAGTAAACACGGAATCCGAGGGCGGTGAGCTGCTTGGCGCGAAGTTGCTGGAGGGGGCGCATCCTTTTGCCGGGGGCTTTCAGTTCCACGAAGGCAACATGGCCGCCGGGGAGGAGGACCAACCGGTCCGGCACCCCATCAAGTCCGGGAGACACGAATTTGGCCGCCAGCCCCCCACGCTTTTTTGCCTCGGTGACGAGCTTGCGCTCAATCGTTGTTTCTCTCAAAATGGCCTCCTGTTCCCGTGTTTTGTTCTTACTCCCGTTTTTCCCTTACGCGTGTATAGGCGTATTGCATGTTCCAATTTTTATATTCACTATCAGCAGATACTTTAATAGGTCAAGATAGGAACATAGGAACAGAAGGAAAGGAACCCATTGTGGTCCAGAGCTTTCCTTCTGTTCCGGCCAGCGTGCCTACCGGGACCAAAGGTTTATTGGGAACCGATGTTTGTGTTCCCGGCAACGACAGCTTTGTTCCTAACGAAGGTCCGCTGTGGGCCATAGAGCGGGAACCTTGTCTTTCCGTGCTTGTTTGCAGTGGTGACTGACCAGCCAATTTTTGTTAATATGCCCTCAATCTCATAGGAGTCAGTACGCTTGAGGTTTTGGCGTTCTTTGCAAAAGCACTCACACCAAATTTCCATGGTGCAGACACGCTCCCGGCGTACAGTGCCGGTGGCAACAGGCCCGGAAAATTCGCTACCGCCAAGGAAACTCCTGCGTTGGTAGAGATCCATTCCATCCCAATCGGAGGGGAGCAACCGGTCCAAGTAGTCCTGTACCAGACCTTCACGGTCGTCGGACTCCATGGCCTCCTGCTGGCGCAGGTATGCCTCCTCGGCCACACTGCCCTTCAAAAATAACTCTTCACCTGCATGGTAGCGCTCGATGGCCTCTGCCCATACTTGGTCCACTTCAGTAAGCTCCCAAGGATGGTGTGCGCCCCTGCCGGATACATTTACAGGCCAGAACCGACGATTGCCGGTCACATCCCGGAGAAAGCCGCTCTCGGAATTGCTGGAGCCGACGATGATATTAGTACGAGGGTGGCTCTCCACCACGGTTCCGTATGCCTGTCGGAATTTATCGTCAGTACGGGAGAGAAAGGATTTTACAGTTTCAACATCCACTTTCTTGATCCCATTCATCTCGGCGATCTCCAATATCCAGTAACCCTGCAGCTTTTCGGCTGCAGTCTTGTCCCGCATGTCGGCGATAGACAGGGAGTCGGAAAACCATTGCTTACCAAGGATGGCGTAGAAGGTCGACTTCCCCATACCCTGTGGGCCGTTGAGGACCAACATGGAGTCGAATTTGATGCCCGGTTCATAGATCCGGGCCACGGCGGCACAGAGCATTTTACGGGTGACGGCCCGGACATAGGGGGTGTCCTCTGCACCCATGTAGTCCACAAGCAATGTGTCGATACGCTCTTTCCCATCCCATTTGAGAGCAGATAAGTATTCCTTGACGGGATGGTAGCGCCGCTCGGAGGACACGACAGCGAGGAGAGCATCCTTGAATTTCACAGGGGACCAGATGCCATAGACCTTTTCAAAGTACAGCTTGGCATTGGCGATATCGGCATCATTCCAACCGGGGCGCACTTGTTTCCACGGAAGGTCCCCTACTACATCCAGCACGCCTTTGAACTCATTAAACACGATGCTTTGGAGGTTCGGGTCAAAGCGGATGATGGTAGCAATGTTGGTAAGGCTGTCTTTTACATTCCCGTGCCGGTCCAGCTCCAAGGTTGTCTGCCAATCGGGATCGGATTCAGCATTGAAGTCGGCTGCAGCGGCGG
>ENA-ORNP01001843-ORNP01001843.1-human-gut-metagenome-genome-assembly--contig:-NODE-1843-length-19967-cov-4.157292_pt1 | contig 19967 bp, 21 predicted proteins | sample MGYA00242119_ERZ509030 | MGnify/ENA primary metagenome ERZ509030 (study PRJEB26280, sample SAMEA2338708) | human gut metagenome | biome: human gut; feature: human-associated habitat; material: faeces... | reverse complement strand
TAATTTTACTTTCAATTTCTTCTTTTGATATTTCAAAATTATCATTTATATACATATATTTTAATGTACTTCCTGTTTTGTTAGTTACATATTGCCAAGGAACCAAATTAGAATGATGTTCCATTATTGAGATTACAACTTCATCTTCTTTTTCTAGGTTATCTAATCCATATGAATATGCTAATAAATTTAAGCTTTCAGTTGCATTTTTAGAAAATATTATTTCTTCTGGATAACGTGCATTTATAAATTTTGCTATTTTCCCTCTTGTACTTTCATATGCTTCTGTTGCCTCTATACTTAAGCTATATGCACCTCTGTGTGGATTAGCATTTTCATGTTCATAAAAACTTTCAACTGCGTCTAATACTTTTTTTGGTTTTTGTGTTGTTGCTCCACTGTCTAAATAAGCCATATCTCTATTTTTTAAAATTGGAAAATCTTCTTTTCTCATTAATCTAATCTCCTATCTATTTCTTCTATAATTTCTTGTTTTAGTTTTTCGTCATTTACTTTTTCTATTAAATCATAGAATTTAGCTTTTACTATTAATTTTATAGCCTCATTTCTACTAAGACCTCTACTCATAATGTAAAATAATTCTTTTTCATCTGCTTTACCTGAAGATGTACTATGTTCTCCATCAACATCTTCTTCTGTACATAATAACATTGGTAAAGCAAGTGATTTAGCTTTATCTGATAATAACATACAAGCTTCGTTTTCGGTTCCTTTAGCTTTTTTTGAGCCTTTTTTGAAATCAATTGTTCCTTTAAAATTTTTCTTACTTTCGTCTTTTAAGGCTCCTTGTAATTCCATATTCATTTTAGTTTTTGGCCCTCTTAATTCAGCTATATAATTAATATCTTTTACTTGGTCTTTAGCTCCTAAATATACTGTATTTATTTCGTTTTCTGCTTTTTCTCCAATTAAATTTGAATAATAATTTGTAACACTATATTTTCCGCCAAAATCCATTACTGTATAATGCACATTTGCACTATTTTTTATTTCATTTTCTACAGCTTCTAAATGGGTACTAGCTATATTTAAGAAATTTACAATTGTCACATTTACATTTGCATTATCATTTGCTATTACTTTTATTTTTCCATTATGATAACATTCTTTTTCTGTATTTGTTCTATATTCAATTATAATATTTGCATCTTCTTTTAAATTAAATTCTATATTATTTATTAAATATTTATTTTGTTCGTCAAATGTATATATAATTTTAATATTTTCTTTTTTATCTGTTTTTATACTAATTTTATTATTTGTTAATTTTGTAATTTCCGCTTCTTGTTCTTCACCAATTCCATAAGTAAATGGTAGGTTTTCCACAGTTTCCTCACAATTTGTGGATTGTGTAGTAATTTGCACATTTTGAAATTCATTTATTTTTTCTGGAATTTCTGGAGCATTTATTGTAATATTATTTATTTTAAAATTTCTTGATGTTCTTATTGGTGTTTCATTTATTTTTATTGTATTCATTATCCTATGCTCCCTTCTAATTCTAGATTTATTAAATTATTCATTTCTACTGCATATTCTACAGGTAATTCTTTTGATATTGGATATGCAAATCCTCTTACTATCATTGCTTTTGCGTCTTCTTCTGATAATCCTCTTGACATTAAATAAAATATTTCTTTGTCACTTATTTTTCCTATTTTAGCCTCATGTGAAAATTCAACTTCGTCTGTTTTTATGTCATTTACTGGTATTGTATCTGACCTTGATATATCGTCTAACATTAACGATTCACAACTTACACTACATTTTGAATTTTTTGCATTTTCATTTATACGTACTAAAGCTCTATATGTACAAGCTCCTCCATCTTTTGAAATTGATTTTGAATTTACAACTGATGATGTGTTTGGTGCATTATGAATTACTTTGAAACCTGTATCTAAGTTTTGATTTCCTCCCGCAAATGTTATTCCAGTGTATTCTGTTTTAGCTCCTTCTCCATTTAATATGCTCATTGGATATAACATTGATACTTTTGAACCAAATGAACCTGTAACCCAATCAACTTGACCATTTTTTCCTACTATAGCTTTTTTTGTATTTAAGTTCATCATATTTTTAGACCAGTTTTCTATTGTTGAATATCTTAAATATGCGTCATCTCCAACATATAGTTCAACACATCCTGCATGTAAGTTTACTTTATTATATTTTGGTGCTGAACATCCTTCTATAAAGTGAAGTTTTGCTCCTTTTTCTACTATAATCATTGTATGTTCAAATTGACCAGATTCTGGTGAATTTAGTCTAAAATATGATTGTAATGGAATTCCTACATCTACCCCTTCTGGAACATATACAAATGAGCCTCCTGACCATACAGCTGCATGTAATGCAACAAATTTATGGTCTGTTATTGGAACACATTTCATAAAATGTGTTTTCACTATTTCTGGGTATTCTCTTACAGCTGTTTCCATATCTGTGTATATTACGCCTTTTTTCTTTAAGTCTTCTTTCATACTATGGTAAACAACTTCTGAGTCATATTGTGCACCAACACCTGCTAAAGATTTCTTTTCAGCTTCTGGAATTCCTAGTTTGTCAAATGTATCTTTTATTTCTTCTGGTACATCTTCCCAATTGTGGTTTAGTTTTGTTTTTGGTCTTACATATGTTGCAATTTCCTCCATATTTAATTCTGATAAATCTGGTCCCCAAGTTGGTAATTCTAATTTCTCATATGCTTCTAATGCTTTTAGTCTAATTTCTCTCATCCAATCTGGATCATTTTTTTGTTTTGATATTTCCTCTACTATTTCTCTATTTAATCCTTTTTCCATTTTGAAGTCATAGTCATCTTTGTTTTTTATATCATATATATTTCTGTTGACATCTTCTATTTGAGTTTTTGCCATTATATATAAACTCCTTGTTTAACATATTTAGGTTTTGTCTGGTTCCTATAAACCCTTTACTAATTTTGCTGTTGCCATAATTTTTTCTGTTATTTTTTTACATTATTGTATTTTTTATTATCCTAATTTTTTATATTTTTCATATCCGTTTTCTTCGATTTCTTTTGCTAGGCTTGCATCACCTGTTTTAACGATTTTTCCATTTACTAAAATGTGCACATAATCTACTTTTAAATTCTCTAAAATACGTGTATTATGTGTGATTATCATTACTGAATTTTCTTCGTTATGATACATTTGTATTCCTTTTGATACAGTTCTTATTGCATCTACATCAAGTCCTGAGTCTGTTTCGTCTAATATTGCAAGTTTTGGCTTTAATACAAGCATTTGTAAAATCTCATTTTTCTTTTTTTCTCCACCAGAAAATCCTACATTTAAGTTTCTTTGTATCAAATGTGGGTTCATGTTTAATTCTTCTACGTCTTTTTCTATTTCTTTTTTTAATTCAAAAACTTTTACTGGTTTTCCTGTTATTTTATTTTTTGCATATTTTAAGAAATTCATTGTTGAAATTCCTGGTATTTCTTCTGGTGATTGAAATGACATAAATACACCTTTTTGTGCAATTTTATGTGTTGGTGTTTTGGTTATATCTTCACCTTCAAATTCAACATTTCCCTCTATTTTTTTGTATTCTGGATTGTTCAATATAACATTTGCAAGTGTTGATTTTCCAGCTCCATTAGGTCCCATTATAACATGTGTTTCACCTTTTTTTATTTCTAAGTTTAGTCCTTTTAATATCTCTTTTTCTCCTGCATTTACATATAAATCATTTATTTTTAATAATGTTTCCATTTTAAAATTCATTCCTTTCTTGCTTTTTATAAAGACCTCTATAATAATAAAATTTTATTTACTTTTATCTATTGTTCTTTTTTTATAAAATCTGCTAAAGTAATACTATCTATATAATCATTAATTACTTTGTCTAGTCCTTCCCAGAAAAATAGTGTTTTACAGTCTCCTTTTTTGTTACATTCACCATCTTCTGATAAACACATTATTGGTGCTAAATCTCCTTCTGATGCTCGTAATATATCTCCTATTGTATATTGTTCTGGTTTTCTTGCTAATTTATATCCTCCATTATTTCCTCTGGCAGTTTTTAAATCTCCTGCTTTGTTTAATAATGCTACTATTTGTTCTGCATATTTGGTAGATATTCCTTGTCTTTTGGATATATCTTTTAAGGAAATAAAATTTCCATCATTGTTTTCTGCAAGGTCTATCATTACTCTTAATGCATATCTTCCTTTTGTGGATATTTTCATAATAAATCCCCTTTCCTGTAATGAACACATTTTAGTTTAATAAAATTATTCTTTTCTAACTTTCTACACTGGTTCATTTTTAAAGCGTTTATATTATACTACTATTTTAGTAGGAATTCAATATATTTACATAAAAATATAAAGTTTAATAAAATATATAATAAAAAAACTTGATAATTATAGCTAGTTTATAGCTTATATTATCAAGTTTTTATCTTTATATATGTTTTTTTACTTCATTATATATTTCTTGGTGTATATCTTCAATTGTTCTTATTTCATTATTTTTTACACATTTTATTTCATACCAATTATATTTTTTAGAAACGTCGCAAGCTGCTTCATATGCATCTTTCAAATGATTTACATCTCTTTCGTGTATATCTTTTTTCTCTTGGTGTGTGAATTTATTTTCTCTATTCTTCATAAGTTCTATTGATTTTTCTACTGGCATATTCAAAAAAAATACTTCATTTGGTACTGGCAATCCATATAAGTTAAATTCAAAATCCCATAACCAATTTAAAAATTTTTCTCTTTCTTTTTCGTCTTTTATTTTTCCTGCTTGATGAACCATATTAGCTGTTGTGTATCTATCTGCCAATATTATTCCACCATCTTCATAATATTTTTTATATCCTGTTTGAAATGTTGCATATCTATCAGCTGCATAAAATGTTGATGCAATATATGGGCTTATTTCTTTTGCATTTTCCCCAAATTCTCCAGATAAATACATTTGCACTAATGCTGAGCTTGGGCTATCATAATTGGGGAAACTTACTACTTTATAATCTATTCCGTCTTTTAATAAACTTTCCTGTAATTGTTGAAATTGTGTTTGTTTTCCGCTTCCATCTGTTCCATCTATTACAAATAATTTTCCCATCTTTTGTTCTTCCTTCCTTAAAATATATTTGTCTTTATTCTTATATATTTTGCTTTATCTTTAATTTTTATAATTTATTTCTTATCTTCACAATATTTATTACGCTTTTGAACTCTCACTTTTTTGCTTGCATAATATTTATTTTTATATTTAGTCTTTATTTTCTTCTCCCTTTTCTGCTTCTTCGCTTTTTTCTTCTTCATTTTTTCTGTTTTTTTCTAACATCTTATTTATTGAATTTAAGATATCATCTGAATTTGCGTCAAAATCATCTCTTACTAAATTTAACATTTTAAAACCTCCTTAACCTTTAGAACTTTTATTTTTATCATTAATAACTATATACTATTTTTAGCTAATTTTCAATACAAATTACATCTTTTGTTTTTATTTGTTTCGCTGGATAATCAGCCCGAAACTTGAAATATAAGATTTAATTAAAATGGCAAATATGAAATGTAAATTGCAACAATCAATTCACCTCTAGACTTTTTATAATTTTTATTATAAACTTATTATGCAAAAATTAAAGAAAGGATGCAATTATTATTAATTGTAAATTATATATATGAAAAATATTTTTAAAAATTGTGCAATGAATATTGGAAATCAAAAATGGGAAACGGCTATTTCTAGGTTATCTCCATTAGAAAAAAGACATGATGATATACGAACTGAATTTGACCGTGATTATACTCGTATTATTCATTCAAACGCGTATAGAAGATTAAAACATAAAACTCAAGTGTTTTTTTCTCCAGAAAATGATCATATTTGTACCAGGATAGAGCATGTTACACATGTTGAATCTATAAGTTATACTATTGCAAGCTATTTAGGATTAAATACTGAATTAACTAAAGCTATTGCTGTAGCTCATGACTTGGGTCACAGTCCTTTTGGCCATGCAGGCGAAAAGATTCTTTCCAAGCTTTCTGAGCAAGATTTAGGTTGTAGATTTTGGCACGAAAAAAATGGTTTGCATTTTGTTGATGATATAGAATTATTAGTAGGTCATGATGGTAATAAGAAAAATTTGAATCTATGTTATAGTATTCGTGACGGTATTATTTCACACTGTGGGGAAATTGATGAAAATTCTTTAAAACCTCGTAGTGAATTTATAAATTTAAATGACTATATTTATCCAAACCAATATGCTCCTTATACTTGGGAAGGCTGTGTTGTAAAAATTTCTGATAAGATATCATATATTGGCAGGGATATAGAAGATGCTATATCTTTAGGTATTTTAGACGAACATTTAGATGAATTATACAAGATGTTTAACCATAACTTTGCTGATAATACCTTGAATAATAGCACTATTATTAATTTTTTAGTTTGCGATTTATGTACAAATTCTTCTCCTGAAAAAGGTTTATGTTTTTCTCCAGAAGCTTTTGACTTACTGAACAAAATCAAAGATTTTAATTACAAGCATATTTATTTTAGTGATAAATTAAAAAATTCTTTACCTTATTTTGAACTAGTTCTTACTGAAATTTATTCAAAATTGAAGAATTGCTTTGATAGTAATAATACTTTATCAAATCTACATAAATTACAAAGGACTTATCCTAAATTAATTACTGGATTTTGTAGTTTTCTTGATAATTATTGTGCTTATGCTAGAACACCTGAAAATAAACTAGCTAATAAAATTATCTTTGATATTTCTAATCCAAGTGACTACTTTAAGTCAATTTTATCATATATTTCTGGTATGACGGATAATTATGCAATAGAACTTTATAATGAAATAATTAGATTTTAACAAAAAGCCTGTTTAATATGATTTAACTTATATGTACTATTATTAATTAATATTTCTATTACATCAAACCTAACTGGAATGTCATTTAAGCTGTACATATATAAGTAATATGAAGCAACTAATTTTATATGTTTTTGTTTAGTTTTTTGAACAGCCTCTTTGGGCTCACCATATTTTATGCCTGTTCTTGTTTTTACTTCTACAAAAACAATTTCTTTAGTTGCTTCGTCATATGCAATTATATCAATTTCACCCTGCCTACATCTGAAGTTTCGTTCTAAAATTTTATAATTTTTATTTTCTAAGACTTTACTTGCTATATTTTCTCCATTTTTTCCTAATTCCTGTTTTTGGTGCATCTATACCCTCCTTGATATTTTTCTATATATCCGTTTATTTCCATTATTAATACATTCTCACTTATTTTGCTTATTGGTATTTTTATTTTTTTATAAAGTTCATTTATATTACTTCCTTCTTGACCTAAATTATTGAATATCATCTCTTGCTCTTTATTTTCAAATTCTATTTGGTAAGTTTTACTTTTATTTTTTTCTATTTTTTCGATATTTTTTATATTCTCTAAACTTTTTGTGAATTGTTTATATTCTAGGAAATCAAAATGGTCTATTATCTGCTTTGTAGATGTTATTAAATTTGCTCCTTTTTGGATTAATCTATTCGTACCAACGCCGTGCTTGTCGTCTATTTCATGTGGTAAAACAAAGACTTTTCTACCTTGTTTTTGAGCTATTTTTGCAGTTATACTTGTGCCACTTCTATGTGCAGCCTCTATTACTAATACTCCAATTGATAATCCGCTAACAATCCTATTTCTTTCAAGAAATTTTTTAGAATCCGCCTTAGTTTCAGGTGAATATTCACTAATAACCAGTCCTCCTTTTTCAATAATTTCGTAATATAAATCTATATTTTCTTCTGGATATATATGGTTAAAGCCACATCCTAATACAGCTATTGTTTTTCCATTTGATTCAATTGCCCCAATATGTGCTTTTCTGTCTATTCCTTTAGCCATTCCGCTTACAATTGCTAGGCCTTGATTTGTCAATTCAAAAGCAAATTTTTCGGCTAATTTTCCACCTTTTTTCGAACAATTCCTTGACCCAATTATAGAAATAGAATTTTCATTTAATAGCTCTACATTCCCTATTGTATATAGCTTTATCGGTGGATTTTTTATTGTTTTTAATTTAGGTGGGTATTTTTTATCATTTATAGTTATTATATTTATTTTTGACACTAAAAATTTCATTCCCTTCCAGTTTCTATCTTTTTCAATATTACTAATTCTTATTAATATATTGTAATTATACATTAAGCTGTATAATATTAAAGTTTATTTGAATTTTAAAATTTATTCTAGTTCCAATACTTTCTGTCTAAGCTTCTATATTGTATTGCCTCTGCCACATTTCTTAACTCTATTTTTTCTTTTCCCTCTAAATCTGCAATAGTTCTTGCAACTTTCAAAATTTTATTATATCCTCTTGCACTAAGTCCTAAGTTTGAAAAGGCTTTATCTAATAAATTTTGGCTTTTACTATCTAATTCACAATATTCTTTAATAAGCTCTGGCGTAAGTTCTGAATTAGAATAAATTTTATGTTTTTTATACCTTTCCACTTGTAGTTTTCTTGCTACGTTTACTCTTTTTTGTATTTCACTGGAGCTTTCTACTTTTTCATTACTATTCAATTGTTTATAGTTTGCACTTTCTACTTCTATATGCAAATCCATTCTATCTAGCAATGGTCCACTAATTTTATTTATATATTTTTTTATTTGTGCAGGTTTGCAAATGCATTTTTTGTTTTTTGAGCCGAAATACCCACACGGGCAAGGATTCATACTTGCAACAAGAATAAAATTTGCAGGATATGTAACTACTGTATTTAACCTACTTATAATTATTTTTTTATCTTCTAATGGTATTCTCAAAGTTTCTATTGTACTTCTTTTAAATTCTGTTAATTCATCTAAAAACAGCACACCATATTGAGCCAAGCTTATTTCTCCCGGTTTTGGAATTGTACCTCCACCAATAAGTGAAGTTGTTGTTATACTATAATGCGGACTTCTGAACGGTCTTTCCAATATTAATGGATTTTCCTTTGAAACTAATCCGGCTATGCTGTAAATTTTTGTTGTTTCTAAAGATTCTTCAAAAGTCATTTGTGGTAAGATTGTTGGTAATCTTTTTGCTAACATTGTTTTTCCAACACCTGGGCTACCTATCAAACAACAATTGTGCCCTCCTGCAGCCACAATTTCTAATGCTCTTTTTACATTTTCTTGTCCTTGAACTTCTGAAAAATCCATATTATAGTTAACTTTATTTTCTATATCTATTCTATAAAAATTAGCCTTTTTTATTTCACTTTTCCTGTTTAAGCAATTTATTAACTCATTTAAATTTTCTACTGGAAATACTTCAATTCCTTCCACCATTGCAGCTTCATTTACATTATCTTTGGGTAAAAAAATTCTTTTTATATTCTTCTTTTTAGATTCAATAACGGTTGCTAAAATTCCATTTACTTTTTCTACATTTCCGTTTAACGATAATTCTCCGATAAATATCGATTCAGCTAAGAATTCTTTCAGCCCTTTTGCTTTTATCACTTTACTTGCCACTAATATTCCAATTGCAATTGGCAAATCAAACTTTGAGCCTTCTTTTCTCGTATTTGCAGGTGCAAGATTGATAATAATTCTTTTACTATTTAAATGAATTTTAGAATTTTTTATTGCTGTTTTTACTCTTTCTTTAGACTCTCTTACACTTGCATCTGGTAAACCAACAATTTCAAAATATGGAAGACCATCTGAAATATCTACTTGAATTGAAACTAAATATCCATCTAATCCACTTAGTGCCATACTGTTTACTATAGCTAACACACTTTTCCTTTCCAATATGTTTAGATTTCTGAGGCCACTATATATGATATACATAATATAATTTTTTTGGGGATAACGAGAATATAAAAATGGGGGTAGTATTTTCTTCTCGACAAAAATTGTTCTTTTTAAAGGAGTATGTTAAAAATAGGGGTTCATATATAATGACCTCAGAAATCTAAACATATTTATTGATTTTTTTCTTGGATTTTTATTCGATAAAATTTCGAATGAATTAAAATTATGATTTAAATTTTGTATATAATACTTCGTTTTTTTCACTTTGTCAATACCTTTTTTGAAATTTTTTTATTCGCTGTGTCGAAGTTTGTCGAATGATTTTTGTTGACTTTTATATTTTTGCCTGTTACAATGCTGTAAATTATATTTTAGGCAATTTAGTCTTTTATTATTTTTATCTAATGGCATTTCGGCCATAAATTTCAATCAAAATGAATTATTATATGCTAAATAAAAAGTAATTTATAAATCGTATTATTGATTTAGCCAGCAATTTTCTTATTGTTTTAGCATACAAAGGAGGTACAGTTATAGAAAAATACAATGTAAAAAATAACGCAAAAGAAAAGACAAGTATTAATATTACTAGTAAAAATAATACCAATAAATTTGAACTTTTAAATCCAAAACAAGATTACGTTTTCAAAAGAATCTTTGGCTACAAAGGAAATGAAGATATTACCAAAGATTTTCTTACAGCTATTCTTAACCAAAACATAACAAGTATTGATATTGATACTAATACTATTTTAGGAAAAAATTTGAACACCGATAAAATTGGAATTCTAGATGTCCGTGCTATTATCGATGGAAAAATTAATTGTGACATTGAAGTTCAAGTCGTAGACCAACGAAATATTGAAAAACGTATTTTGTTTTATTGGAGCAAATTATATATTGATAGTATCAAGGAAGGAAATGATTACAATAAACTCAAAAAAACTATTATAGTATTAATTTTGGACTATAATTTAGAAAAATTGAGCAAAATCGAGTATTTTATGACAAATTGGCAGATTAGGGAAAAAAATCACCCTAAAACAGTTTTGACTGATGCACTAGAATTGTATATCATTGAATTACCTAAATTTGATGCAACTAATCTAGATGATAATCAAAAATTATTAAATTCATGGATAAACTTTATCAAAAATCCAAAGGAGGTTATTGATATGCCTAACTCAAAAGTAAAAAAAGCCCAACAAGTTTTAGAAGAAATTAGCCAAGATGGACGTGAAAGATATTTAGCAGAATTACGACAAAAATATATAATGGACCAAACATCAATGAAAAATTATGCATACAAGGAAGGTATGGAAGCTGGATTAGAAACGGGAAAAAAGCAAAATCAAATTGAACTCTTAAAAAAAATGATAAAGAAAAAATTGGACATAAATACTATATCTGATTTAACCGACATCCCCGTAGAAGAAATTAATAAATTAATTTCTTCTAACATTTAATTTTAATTAAATTACTTAATTGCTTAAAATATAATAAAACACACCTTTAGTATAAAGTATATATTAAGCTGATTAATTAATAATATATATACTTTATTTATACTAAGGTGTGCCCTTTTTATAATTCATTTACTTCTGTACTTATTTCAGTTTCGTTTCCTGCTAAGTCTTTTATTTTAAATGTGTATACTCCATTTTTATTGGCTATATATGTGGCACTTCTTGAGCCTGTTATTCTATAAATTGCATTTCTATAAAATAATGATTCTATGTTATATTCTGGCACTTGTTTATGTATCCATCTGTTTCCATTTTCCGATACATATTCTCCTAAAGCATCCGTTGTATTTCCATTTATCGTTGCAGTTGCCCATATGTTTACATTATCATTAAATTTTATTCTATAAAAGGAATCTCCTCCTATTTTTTGATTATAGAATTTGGTTACTTCGTTTTCTTGTTTTTTTTCGACATTATAATTTCCGTTTACATACCAAGCTTTATCTACAATTATTATACTATCATCAACGTCATTTCCAGAAGATAATATATTTTTTCCTTTTTCAAAACATTCATTTAAAAAATCACAATTTGCTGGCCATCCATACGAGTTTAGGTCAACAATTACATTGTATTTATTCGCTTCATTTACATCATTTATTTTATTTTTTGAATCTATTGTAACTTGCTTAAAATTTTGTACAATTCCTTTTTTTCCATTCTCCTCTTTTTCTAAATATTTTCCTCTTAACAATATGTTTTCTGTTTCATATTGTATTTTCTTACTTGTTCCATCTGGCAAAATTATTTCATCCACATCACTTTCGTCATCTGCTGAAAATACCGTTATTTCTATTTTTCCGTCTTTTAGCTTTTTTTCTATTGAACCATATGGTGCACTAGTGTCTCCTGTTGCCTTAAATCCATAATCAGATTTCATTGTTAATTGCTCTTCTTTTGTAAATTTGTTAATGTCATATGCAAGGTTACCTTTTACTATTGATATTTTTCCAACTAAATTGTCTGGCATATTTCTTATATAATTTTTAACTTCCTCTCCTAAGGCATTTATTGCATCTGTTTTCTGCTCTTGCATTTGTAATCCTAGTTTTTCTAAATCCCATTCCTCTTTTACTTGTGCTATTTCTGTTGTCTGTTTTGCATTTTGTGCTTGTGTTAATATTCCGTTTGTACCTGTTAGCATTGCTATTGATACACCTGCTAATATTAATAGCACAATTATTGTTATTACAAGAGCAATTAAAGTTATCCCTTTATTAAGTTTTATAGGTCTTTTTGTTATTTCTCTTCCCTTTTTCATTATATTATCCCTCTTCCTTTACAAAACGTATTTTTATTAAATTTTGTTTTTTCATTTGTTGTTGCATTCAATTAAATGCCTATTAGCATTTTATCATTCATTTGAATGCCTGTCAACGCATTTATTTAAATGCGTGATACAATTATTGTAAATTTGAGTAAAGGTAGATATTATGTATTTAAAAAGATTAAAAGATTTAAGGGAAGATGCTGATGCAAAACAGTCTAATATTGCTGATGTTTTAAAAATTACTAGGCAACAATATAGTTTATATGAATTAGGTAAAAGGGATATTCCTGCTGAATTTATTAGGACTTTGGCTAAATATTATAATACTTCTACTGATTATATTTTGGAATTAACAGATGATATAACTCCTTATAAGCAAAAAAATGATAAATGACTATCACATTAGTTCATTTATCATTTTTGTTTTGTTTAACTGTCCCAGTTTACTACTTTCATTCCTTTTGGGGCTCCCCAAGGGGCTCCAGATATAGAATTTTCTTTCTTATGAATGTTTATAGTTGATAAATTGCTGCATTCACTAAAACACCCCGCGCCTATGTTTTCTATATTATTTGGTATATCAATTGATGTTAATGAAGAGCAATAGTTAAAACTGGTTCCAACATTCTTTATAGTGTTTGTAAAATTAATTTTTGTCATCTGATTTTGATTATGAAATGCTCTATATCCTATGCTCTCAACCGTATTTGGCAACATAAATTCACCTTTTATTTCATACAAAACTACATATAATATAGTTTTGTTTTTATTGTATAAAATATTATTTTCTATTGTATAATTTGGATTTTCTGAATCTATCTCTGTATTTCCAATAAAATTATATTTAAACAGAGGATCTATGTCTGAAACATTTTTTCCAAGCTTTATTGTTTTTACACTCTTGCAATAATTAAAAGTAAATGCTTTTATTTTATTTAAAGAATCAGGCAAAGTAATATATTTAGCATTTACAGCTGGCTTAAAAGAAAATTCTGACAGACTAGTTATTCCTAATTCATTTTTTTCATCTTTTAATTCTATATTTTCATCTTTTGAAAAGCACATTATCAACTCTTTTGTATCTTTGTTATATAATATCTTTTTTTCTTTTGATACAGCTAGCTTTCTATTATTGTCATTTAATTCTATATCATTTATTGTATATGGTAAATAATCTGCTGAAATGTTTTGGACTTGCTCTGGAATTACTATTTTAGTTATATTAGTATAATTTGATAAATCTACTCCAAAATTTGTGATTCCATCTGGTATTTTAAACGTTGTTATTGAATTTAGATAACTGTCTGATATGAATAGTATAGTATCTTTCGTTTTGGGCATTAGCATTCCATTTTCATATACGTAATTATTGTTTTCTCCTTCCAAAACTATGTTTCTTAAATTTTTGTTATTACTAAACGCCGATGGTGCAATTTGTGTAACTGTTTCTGGTATTGTTATCTCTTTGAATTGTATACAGCACCAAGGCTTTCAGCTTCTACTTTTTTCATAGTACTCCCTCGTCTTTCGTTTTTATTTTTTCTAATTAGTTTCCTATATTAATCCATTGTTAGTATACCAAAAACACTTTATTTTTCAATGATATTTTATCCGAGCAAGTCTCTTTTTATTCCACAATTTTGCATTTACTTTTTTCTATCTCAAATTTTACTAAGTCTTAAAATATAATTAAAATTATTGTCGCTATTTATACAATGTTATGTCTTATAATCTATATTCCATATTCCCCTGTTACAGAATCTTTAAACAAATTCACTTGCGGTGCATTATATGTGTACAATATAAAACTAAACATTAGAAACAGTATAATTGCTATTGCTAATGTTTTGCTTTTTTTATCACTTTCATTTTTTCTTGTCATTAATTTATATGCCACATATTCCCCTATGATTATGCTTAAAATAAAAATTAAAACGTCTATAACTATTAGACTTCCTCCTATAATCCCAGAATACGTAAAAAATGTAACTACTATAAATGTGATTGCTGAAAATATTCCAATTGTTTTTGCTTCTATATAGTTATTTACGTTTTTATTTATCACAAAATATTCTACTATTGCAGCTATCAACATTGGATAAAATGCGAGTTTTAAGTGTTCCCACACGCTTTCATTTACAGGTACAAATGCTGCTATAATCTTATTTTCTCCAGTCCATTGATATACAAAATGAAATAATGTTCCACACACTATACTAAATGTAATTGCAATTATCTGCACTTGTATAATTCTGCTTGACTTTATTTTTGATAATACTTTTTTCATATAAAAAAGCCCTCCTTATATCTATATATTTAATTTTTATGTAGATATGACTTGGACTTATTCTAATTTTGTATAATTAATTTATTTTCTATTTTTTTAGATTTTATTTCTTCTTTTCTATATGTTTTAATCCTAAATTCATTTTTATTGTCAAACTCAACTTTTAATATTTTAGTGTAGTTATCTTTAGTTGGTTTTCCAATCTCTTCAATTTCTAGACTTGCATTAGATTTACTCAATGCTTTGAAAGTATTTACAAACCCCATACCAGTGCCGCCTTCATCTTTATGTGTTGTTATTGGCTTGTTCCCTAACTTAACTAATGTGTCTATTTCAAATTCTATACCACTATCATAAAAATATACTCCATAAATTCCTGCAATCTTTCCAATTTTTACCAGTATACTTTTATTGATATTATCACTATGGTTTATGGCTATTATTGCATCTTTTATATGGTCTGCTAATAATATTTTCAAATCGTCTTTGTTAATGTAATGATTTATCATATAGAAAATACTATCTATTACTTGCAATTGAAATTCAATTTTGTTTTGCGTACATTCTGATTGCATATAGTCTAACATATCGTCTACTTCTTCTATTCCTGTTTTTGTTAATTTTATATTTTTCTTGTCTGGCAAATCTTTAGTAATATCTTCTATTTGCTTTCTTAATGATATTTCGTCAGCAACTTCATTGTTCATTTGTAGTTGTTCAAGTTTGTGCATAAGCGCTTTCTGTTTATGGTCTATTGAATGGCTTATTCCGTTAAATTCTAATATTTCCGCTTCTAATTTTTCTATTTCTTTATTTTTATTGTTCAATTCTTCTTGTGTTTGCTTCAACGTCTTTTCTAACATTTGTTGCCTATAATATAATTGTAGTGACTTCCAAATGGTTATGAACATTACTATTGCAAATATAATTAACATTATTCCAAATTTTGATGTTACACCTTCTTGGTAGTTTGAGATTATTACTGCTATAAACAATATACCACTACTAATATTTAATAACATTAAATTTATATATTCGTCATCTTTCCACTTCTTTAAAAATGTTATTCCATTACGAATTCTTTTGATTCGCCAGAATAAAACCAAAAATATAATTTGTACAATAGCCATTATTGTAAATATTAAAATTTCATTTTCCAAGTTGAATGCTTTTATTATAAAATATGCCAATGTAGAAGCAATATATAAAGTAATTTGATTTATAGCAAATGCAACTCCGTTTATAATTATTGAATATATAAATTGCATTTTACATATTCTCATAAGACCTATAGTTAAGAATAAAAAAGATATAGTTAAACTACCTATATTATTTTCATGGCTTATATAATTGCTAATTATTGCTACAATTATTGAAAAAACGAAAATTATTATTTTAGATTTATTATTAATTTCTTTTATTCCCAATATCTTTACATCTGAGTAAAATATTAAAAAACATGTTAAAAAAGCCTTTAGAACTACTACGATTTCATACATTTATTTTTCTTCCTCTTTTTTTATAATTATACATTAAAAAAGAAGGATATTCAATACTATCCTTCTTAAAATTATTAATGTCTAAACCAATAACTAATCCATTTCCAGTAATCTTCCCAACTCATACTCTTTCACCACCTTTTTCTAAATTTTTCCTCTTTTGTCTGTCTCTTCTTGTCTAATAAAAAGATACCAATTATTGATTTCAATTAATTGGCATCCACTGATGGAAAAAGGTGGTAAAAAATAAAGAACCCTAATATTTTCTGAATATTAGAGTTCTTTTTCCTTTTTTATATTTAATTATATTTACTTATATTGCTTTTTTATCCTATAATTCTTTTTTTATTTTTTCTGCATAATAATATACTAATTCCATTGGTGTAGGTTCACCTGTTTTATAATTTACTGTTAATGTATAATATTTTTCCAAGTCTTCTATAGATGATTTTCCCCATGCGTGTGATATTGCATTTTGAATTCCATTAGTAATTGTGCTTTCTGATCTTTGATGTTTCTTAGTCATATATCTTATAACGTTTGCATCTTCTTCTTTTTCATGCATAATAATATATATAACGGCATCATGTATATAGCTTCTTCCCTTCATTTTTGTTGGTATTCCTATTAAATCTAATTCTCGATTAATATATTTTGATATCCTGTCTTCTTTATTTTCTTCTTCAACATCTATTATTGCAGGAGTTTCTGGTTCAATATGCCTGTAAGTCAAAAATGTATTAAATACGTTGTCACAGGAATAGTTTGCTTGCTCTTTATACATTATTAAATCTACTCCATTACGATGTAATATTTCATATGTTCTTTCTGAATTTACATGAGTTGTAACTATAACCACTGGATTATATTTTAATTTCTTTAATTCTGGAACTAGTCCCAAAGAAGTAACATTGCCATTACTGCTGTTATTTAATTCCAAATCTAAAATTATTCCTTCAGGTTCTTTTTCTTTTATGTATTTTAAACCTTCAATATCAGAATCGGTTGTTGCTACAATTTCCACATCATTTCGTTTTTTAGCTCGCTTCTTAAATTCATTACATGCTCTTATATCATCTTCTATTATTAGTATTTTCATAGGTTTGACTTCCATAATTTTCCTCCTCCTTCTTGCTAAATATACCATAAAATGTCATAAATTACTATATTTTACCATCAGGTTTTACTAAGTATTTTCGTTTTTTCTCCTATAAAATGAACAAAGAGTATATGGGAAAGGGATTGTAAAAATGAATAATAGCATCGAATCGGCACAAGAAAAAATTGAAAGAGGTAAAAGAATTAAACATATTAGAGAAAATGAATTACATATGAGCAAAATTGAATTTGGTGCAAAAATTGGCGTTTCTGGTCAATTTGTAGGATTAGTTGAAGCTGGTAAAGGTAATTTGCTTTATCCTTATATTAGGAATCTTATGAGACTTAGTGGTCATTCTTCTGATTTTATTTTGTATGGATTAGATGATACAGTTCTTGCTAAGACTCAAAAAATTTTAGCTGATTATAGTGACAAACAAATTCTTGAATGCATGAAATTGATAGAAAATCTTTCAATTTTTATAAAAAAAGCATAATTTATGTCTGTGCCGAAGAAAGTGCATTCTTTGGCACAAACATCCTATATATAGACTTCATTTTTTGGAGGAAGGTTATATCGTCCTTCTTCCATATTCTTTTTATTAATAATTACCAAAAATAGACGTCAAGTTTTTTACTTAACGCCTACTTTTTATTTTTCAGATATTTCGTCTGGCATATTTTCATATAATGGAATTATGATGTTTAATCGAGAATTTACTGTATTTGAAGCAGTATATATTTTTAACATATTTTTTGCTTCTGACTGTGGAGCCATTAAATTTTGCATATATTGATTTTTATATAATGACTTATCTTCGTTTACTACATCAAACTTTTGCAAATATAAGGTGTTTTGTCCTTTATTTATATAATCTTCTTTTACATATTCTACACCACCTATTATGGCTTTATCTAAAGAGTTCCATTCTTGTTGATATGCATATTGTGCTGCATTTTCTATTATTTCTGTACTTGAATTTCCTTTAGCTCCTATATTAAATGGATTATATACTATTGTATTTTCATCATATTGGTATCCTTTAGATAGTGTGGTTCCCTTTTTACCTTGTTCTTGAATCAACCTTGAGGCCAAGAAATATGGATCTATATTAGCTTTTTTTCCAGCCTCTATTAATGATTTTTCTACATTTTCATTATCTAAGAACGTATTTTGTGTTATTTTTTCTATTCCCTTTAGTGTCTGAGCACCATCTACATATTTTAATTCAACAAATTCAAATATATTGTCATCATTCAATATATTTCGTGGGTCCATCTGGTTTTTTATAGCTTTGTTTGAAGCACATAACCATGTTCCATTATCAAACTTTTTGTTTTGGTCTATTTCACATCTCCAATCTTCTGGATATTCAGTTGAATCTGGAATTAAATTTGTTGGGTATTTTACGTTATCCTTATGTCCCTCGTTTTTTATCACGTCCTCCCAACTTAATTTAGTATAAAATAATGTAAATGTCCAATTTGGATGCTCCTTTTGGAGTTTATCTATCAATTCCTTATAGCCGGGATATCTAATTTCGTTTATATTTTTTCCATTATATTCTATATATTTTTGCTTTTTCTCTTCTTTAGATAAAAACACCATTCCAATTATTACTGCTATAATTAGAAATATTATGGCTAATATCTTTAATACCTCTTTTGGATTTTTTAGTTTATTTCTTAATTTTATAATTAAATTTTTTTCTTTATAACTTTTCATGTTTTTATTATAACATATTTATTATTCTTTATTGTGAATTTTTTGCAAATTTTATTTTGCTAACATATTTTTTATTTCTGATTTGTCAATAACCCCAATGCTTCTTGCTACTTCTTGACCATTTTTTATTACTACTAATGTTGGTATTGACATTACTTTATACTCTAATGCAATATCTGATGATTCGTCAACATTTACTTTTACAACTTTTATATCGTCATTTTCTTGTGCTACTTCATCTATTATTGGCGAAAGCATTTTACAAGGTCCACACCAATCAGCATAAAAGTCTATTAATACAGGTTCTCTTGCTTGCAATACCACTACTGAAAATTCTTTGCTTGAAATTTTTTCTACTTTCATTTTTTATTCCTCCTCTATTTTATTATGCATTACTTATATTTTTTATATTTATATTTTATCACATTTTTATTTTTGGTCAAATTATATTTTTAATAATTTATGTTCTATTTTTTATTTTTCTGCATAAAATATATAAACAAGCAAGTTTTAATCGTAATTTTTTAAGGATATTTAACTTAATTTCAAAAAATGTATTGACATAACACTTTGTTTCGATGTATAATTAGTTTGTTATCACATCGCGGGGTGGAGCAGTTGGCAGCTCGTCGGGCTCATAACCCGAAGGTCGTAAGTTCGAGTCTTACCCCCGCAACCACGTCGCAGTTAGCTATAAAGGCTAACTGCCTTTTTT
>ENA-ORNP01001814-ORNP01001814.1-human-gut-metagenome-genome-assembly--contig:-NODE-1814-length-20179-cov-3.351073_pt1 | contig 20179 bp, 13 predicted proteins | sample MGYA00242119_ERZ509030 | MGnify/ENA primary metagenome ERZ509030 (study PRJEB26280, sample SAMEA2338708) | human gut metagenome | biome: human gut; feature: human-associated habitat; material: faeces... | reverse complement strand
TAGAAAAGAGATGAAAAAGAATATTTTAAAAGCAACACTGGTTGCTGCATTTGCTTTGATAGTAGGATTTAATGTGTATAACTCTCAGAAATCGGATGTGATGTCTGAGTTGGCTTTGGCTAATGTGGAAGCATTGGCTGAATCAGAATTAAGCCAAAAGTGTGGTGACTGCAGTACTGATAAACAGGTATATTGTTGTTCTCTAGTTATAGAAGGATTAGGTACATTTACACTTAATAAAGATTAATCCCATTAAATAAAAGGAGAGATTTAAAAAAGTTAGGTCTCTCTTATAATAAAAGTACCATGAAACTCATATATAAACACATATTATTTTTGCTTTTATTGCTGTGTATTTCTTGTACAAGTGTATCAAACAATAAAATAATGTTTCCAACAAAAAACTTTAAGACAATAAAGGGAAAACAAATTTTATCAGATTTGTTTATTGGACGGCCTTTAAAAATGAATATTGTGGATAATAAGCTCTTAATGATAGATAAATATGAAGGTAAACAAATAACGATGATTGATTTGATAAATACCAATAAAATCGAACGTATTGCTAATATTGGAGAAGGGCCAAATGAATTTCTTAATTTAAGAGATATAACTTATAATTCAAAAAATAACTCATTGGCTTTTTTTGATGGAATGCTAAGACAAGTTTCTTTCTATAAAATTAATGAGCATAAGATTCAAATAAATAATAATACTTTTCATCGTAAAGTGCGATTTAATGCAGATTGTCCCTATGATATTGTTGCGTTTGGGGATTATTTTTTAGCAAATGGATGTTTTAATGCAAAACAATTTGCTTTATTGAATTCTAAAGCGGATATTATTGCGGAATTTGGTGTTTTTCCCGGAGATAATACCGGTGTGGAAGTTGAAAATAGTTTTTTTCTAAAAAACCAAACGACTCTCTGTACTAATTTAGATCAATCTCGATTTGTTGCTGCGGGATATTTCCATGACCAACTCGTCTTTTATCGATTTGAAAATAATAAAATTATAAAGGTGAGAGAGTATTTTAGCATGAATGCTAAAATGGTTTCAAGGCATACTAAAGATGGGAATCAAGATATCTATAGCTCATCAGAAAATGACGAAACAACACGAACTTACAGAATGCTATATTCAACAAAAGAGCATATTTATGCTTTATATTGGGGTATTGCCAATAAAGATTTTGGGAAAACAGGAAAGGTTTGTTACATCTTAAAGTTTGATTGGAATGGGAACTTAAAAGAAGGTTTCAAAGTTAATAATTTATTAAAAAATATTGCAATAGATGAAATCTCAAATTGCATATACGCTGTAACGTATCCAGAAGATGAGAGGGAATCCATTTTAATGAAGTATGAGATGTGATTGATAATATAAATTTAAGAATAAAATATTAGCTAAAATAGGTAATCGGGCCTTTTCTTTTATCTTTGTGTCTTGGTAATTTTATGGTTCTTCTTTCAGGTCACCACTTTCACCACCTTCCATATTCCTTCCGACTCCATGTATCCCGCTTTACAGGCAGGCAATAATGTGTTGGTGAACAAATGGATAATGGGAACCCGCATCTTCAATATCTGGGATGCATTGGAAGGCAAGGAGGTGAAGATTCACCGGTTGCCGGGAGATACGCTGGAAATAAGGAACGGATTCTATCGGATACGTGGGACAGAGGAAGAATTGGGAAATATAGCCGCCCAAAGACGCATCTCCGGCCTGACGGAAAACAATTTACGGGGAGTGGTCATGGAGAGTTTTCCGTGGAGCAAACGGTTGGGATGGACGATAAAGGAATTCGGTCCCCTGCCTGTCCCGGCAGAAGGGCAGGTGGTATCATTGGATAGCACCTCAATATTATTTTATCAACATATCATAAGGTACGAACAAAAAAAGAAACTTTCATTGAGGGATAAACTTGTTTACTTGGGCGACAGCCTGATAAGGGAATACCGGTTTAGGGAAAACTATTACTTCGTATCGGGCGACAACATGGAAAACTCCCGCGATTCGCGGTATTGGGGACTGCTGCCCGAAAGCTACATAGTGGGAAAGGCAACAAGAATATGGAAATCGGAAGCCCCCGGCGACGGACATATCCGTTGGGACAGGGTGTGGAAAGGAATAAAATGAAACATATAAATAAAATAATGGCAAGTGGGATTTGTCTATTTATCACCCGGCTCTTCATTCTTGCCGGTGCGGTGGAAGCGGTATGGGGGCTTGCACAGGTATATGGCTTTACCGTCTCCAAGCATTCGCTCTATGCCCTTACCGGCTCTTTCTACAATCCGGGGCCTTACTCCGGTTTCCTTGCCATGACGCTTCCGGTCTGTCTGTATGAATGGCTGAAGCGTAGGAAGGAAAAGAAAACGGCAATCTATTATATAGCCTTATCCGTGTTGGTACTCCTTATTTGTGTGTTGCCGGCCGGAATGAGCCGCTCGGCATGGATGGCCGGGGCGGTCTCGTCGGCATACATCGCATATATGCATTACCGGAAGGGGATTCACGCCTACATCCGTTGTCACCCGAGACGGACGAAAGCGGGAACAATTCTGCTGATATTGCTCGCAGGAGGGATACTTGCCGGTGTTTACCTGATGAAGAAGGACTCGGCAGACGGAAGGCTGCTGATGTGGAAGGTGTCCGTGCACGCCATAGCCGGACAACCGTGGCGCGGATACGGATGGGACGGTGTCCCCGGTGCCTATGGGCAGGCGCAGGAGGATTATTTCTCGGTGGGAGATTATACAGAGACGGAAGAACGGGTGGCGGGGTCACCCGAATATGTGTTCAATGAATATCTTCAGGTGGCGATGGCATGGGGAGTTCCCGTGCTCCTGATGGCGTTGCTGGTGGTGGGCGGAAGCGGTTATGCCGGGCACAGGCAGAAGGAGTACGGGCTGTGCGGTGCACTGCTGTCTTTGGCCGTGTTCTCCTTTTCTTCCTATCCGTTCCAGTTCCTTCTGTTTGTCGTTGCCCTGGCATTGCTGGTAACAGGGTGCGCGATAAAGACCCTTTCCTCCCGACGCCCATTGGTTTGCATGGCGGGAACCGTGTTCTTATTGTTGTCGGCGGGCTATGGGTGTTACCGGGTGTATCGGTGGAAGGGGGTGCGTGAGACGGCTTCGTCGGCATGGCACCGGAAACAGATGTTTTACCGTTCGGGGGCTTATGAACAGGCGGCGGAAGTCTATGCGGAGATATACGAAGACATGAAATGGAATGCCCGCTATCTGTTTGAATACGGTCATGCCCTGCACAAACTGCACAGAAATGAGGAATCGAATGTGGTTATGAAGGAGGCGTTGAAGGTGAGCGGCGACCCGATGATACTGAACATAATAGGCAAGAACGAGCAGGAGGCGGGTAATTATGCAGAGGCGGAATATTGGCTGATTCGTTCCACTCATCGGCTGCCGGGCAGAATCTATCCTTATTTTCTGTTGGCAAAGCTATATGCGGAACCGGGGTTTTATCAACGGCAAAAACTGGAACAGGCCGCAAGGATGGTAATGGAGAAAGAGCCGAAGGTGCAATCCACGGCCATCAGGCAAATGAGGGAGGAAATAAAGAAATTACTTTGATATTCCTATTTGGACTGAATTGTATAAATGCCTAAAAAAAGAAAGTTTAACAAAAAAAGAAGAGGGAAAATGAGTTTTATTCAAATATAATATTTTTATTTGTCTTTTAAACAAGAATAACATGACTATGAAATTACACATATTGGCTTATGGGCTGGTGCTGGCCACTACAGTGGCAGCTTGTTCTGATGAAAAAAAAGATTCTAAGGAAAAAGAAGGTGTGGAAACTGTATTGCCCTCATTGCCCAATGAGGTGACGGTGGTGCCGCTGGAAAAACGAGTATTCAATCATGAACTGATCAGTAATGGGAAGGTTACGGCAAAGGATTATGCCGACTTGTATTTTCGCACTGCAGAAGTAGTGGCCCATGTTTGGGTGAAAAATGGAGATGTGGTGCGTAAAGGGCAGAAAATAGCAGAACTTGATTTGTTTAAGTTGAATAATACGTTGGCACAGCAGAAAAATGGATTGGCCCAGTCCACACTGGAGATGCAGGATGTATTGATAGGACAGGGGTATGCACCCGATAATTTGAAAGCTGTGCCGGCCGATGTATTGGAATTGGCAAAAGTAAAAAGTGGTTATGAGCAAAGTAAAGCCCAATATGAGTCTGCCAAATATGATGTGGAACAAGCTACACTGGTGGCACCTTTCGATGGTGTTGTTGCCAATCTCTTCGAAAAAGAACATAACATTCCAAAAACGTCAGAAGCTTTTTGCCGGGTAATTAACGCCGGTACGATGGAAGTTGATTTCACTGTGCTTGAAAGTGAGTTGCCTCTGATTAAGGTAGGGGATAAAGTGGAAGTGACTCCTTATGCTTCCGCTGCCGGTGTACGTCAGGGAAGTATCAGTGAAATCAATCCGCTGGTGGATGAAAATGGTATGGTGCGTGTAAAGGCGCGGGTGAATGGAGGCAATAAACTTTTTGACGGGATGAATGTCAGAGTCAGTGTGAAGCGTTCGGTAGGAGAGCAGTTGGTGATTCCTAAAACGGCTGTTGTTCTGCGTTCGGGCAAGCAGGTGGTATTTACGCTGAAAGACGGTAAGGCTATGTGGAATTATGTGCATACAGGGCTGGAAAATATGGAAGAGTATACCATCACAGACGGTCTGGAGGAAGGAATGGAAGTGATAGTCACCGGTAATGTAAATTTGGCTCATGAAGCTCCTGTCAAGGTAATTAAGAATTGAGAATTGTCATTCTGAATGAATTGAAGAATCTGAAAAGAATTAGCAAATGGTAAAGTTCTTATTACAACGCCCTATAGCCGTGCTGATGGCGTTCACTGCCTGTTTTATTATCGGGCTGGTGACGTATTTCTCATTGCCGGTGTCTTTGTTGCCTGACATCGCTATTCCCCAAATTACCATTCAGGTGTCGGGAGAAAACTCTTCGGCGCGTGAGTTGGAGAATACAGTCGTTACACCGGTGCGCAGACAATTATTGCAGGTAGCGGGATTGAGAGAAATAAAAAGTGAGACTCGTGACGGTGCAGGTGTTATCCGCATGGAGTTCGAGTTTGGTGTCAATACGGATTTGGCGTTTATAGAGGTCAATGAAAAGATTGATGCTGCCATGAACAGCCTGCCCAAAGAGGTGGCGCGTCCTAAAGCAATAAAGGCAAGTGCAACGGATATTCCGGTTTTCTATCTGAACATGACACTGAAGAATGACCGGCCTTATGAGGGCACGAATGAGCAACAGTTTCTGGATATGTGCGAACTGGCGGAAAATGTGGTCAAACGCCGCATCGAACAGTTGCCTGAGGTAGCAATGGCTGATATTACCGGTGTCCCCGGAAAATTACTTCAGATAGTTCCCGATAAAGATAAACTGGCCATGACGGGTATCACGGTGGAGGATATCGAGAATGCATTGGCTTCCAATAATGTGGAGCCGGGAAGTATGTTGGTAAGGGATGGGTATTATGAATATAATATCCGTATTGCTACGTTGCTCCGTACCACCGAAGATGTGAAGAATATATATATCCGTAAGGGAGACCGTATTTTGCAATTGAAGGAACTTTGCAAAGTGGATGTCGTATCACAAAAAGAAAGCGGGCTATCCGTTGCCGGAGGTAAAAAAGCGGTTACTCTGGCTATCATAAAGCAGAGTGACGAGAATATGGATGAAATGAAGGAGAAGTTGAAAGAAACGACTGATTATTTTGCTTCTCTTTATCCTGATATTGAGTTCAGTATAAGCCGTAACCAGACGGAATTGTTGGATTATACCATTTCCAATTTGCAACAGAATTTGTCTTTAGGATTCTTGTTTATTTTCATTGTTGCCATATTGTTCTTGGGAGATATCCGCTCGCCGTTGGTTATCGGTATCAGTATGGTGACCTCTATTGTCATTACTTTTTTCTTTTTCTATTTCTGCCATGTTTCATTGAATGTTATCTCATTGTCGGGCTTGATTTTGGCTGTGGGTATGATGATTGACAGCTCTATCATTGTGACGGAGAATATTTCTCAATATCGGGAGCGGGGATATTCATTGAAGCGGTCATGTGCTGTGGGAACTACGGAAATGATTACTCCGATGTTGAGTTCGTCACTGACTACCATTGCTGTCTTCCTGCCGTTGATATTTATGAGCGGGATTGCAGGTGCTATCTTTATGGACCAGGCTTTCTCCATCACAGTGGGATTGATGATTTCGTATGTCACCGGTATTATGCTTTTACCTGTGCTTTATCTGTTATTCTATAGATTAGGCATACGGAGCAAAAGCTTCTTGTCCAAGAGATTTGATAATCTGTTGAAAAACGAATGGCTGGAGGGTTTTTATGATAAAGGTATCGATTGGGTGTTTTCTCATAAGAAAATTAGTCTGTTGGGCACTTTGGCCACTTTGCCTGTTTGTGTGTTCTTCTTTTATTTTATGGAAAAGGAAAGGATGCCGGAGATAGACCAGAACGAACTGATAATGCGTATCGAATGGAATGAAAATATTCACGTGGACGAGAATAATCGGCGGGTGGATGAGCTGATGAAACTGACAGATGATAAGGTGACTGAACATACGGCTTATGTGGGTATGCAGGATTACATATTGAATGGAGGAAGTGAGTTGTCTTCAACCGAAGCGGAACTTTATTTTAAGACCGGGACACCCACAGAGATACTTCCATTGCAGGATTTGTTGACGAAGGAAGTGGAAGAGAAATATCCTTTGGCTGTGATATCTTTTTCTCCTCCCGAAACTATTTTTGAGAAGTTGTTTGTGACAGGGGAGGCAGATATCGTGGCAGAGCTTCATGCTGCCAATAAATCAAAAGCTCCCGAAGCCGAGCAATTACAGCAGTTGGAAAAGAACGTTATTCAGGCAACGGGAATGACTCCGACGGGTATTGCTTTCCGTAATCAGTTGAATTTGGTGGTGAACCGGGAAAAGTTGCTGTTGTATAACATTGCTTACGAGGAACTGACCAGGGTGTTGCGCACTGCTTTTAAAGAAAACAAAGTGTCTACCTTGCGTTCTTACCAGCAATATTTGCCTATCGGCATTGCCGGAGAAGAAAAAAGCGTGAACCGTATTCTGAATGAAACTTTGGTTCAAACTCAGCCTGATAAGAACAGACAGGTGAATTATATTCCGCTGAGTGAGCTGGTATCGATTGTTCCGGCTGAGGATTTGAAGAGTATTACGGCCGGTAAGAACGGAGAGTATATTCCGTTGAGTTTTTATGATGTTGAAAACCCTACACGACTTATGAAGGAAGTGAAGGAGACGGTTAAAGAAAAGAATGAGTGGGAAGTGGATTTCTCAGGCAGTTTCTTTTCGAATGAAAAGATGATGGGAGAACTGACTGTTATTCTGTTTGTGTCGCTCTTGTTGATGTACTTTATCTTGTGTGCACAGTTCGAGAGTTTCTTGCAGCCGCTCATCGTGCTGTTGGAGATACCGGTAGATACAGCTTTTGCATTGATTACCTTATGGGTGTTTGGACATACGCTGAATTTGATGTCGGCTATCGGTATTATTGTAACTTGCGGTATTGTGGTGAATGACTCTATTCTGAAACTGGATACTATTAACGAGTTGCGTAAAACCGGAATACCTTTGGTTGAGGCTATCCATATTGCCGGTAAGAGACGTTTGAGAGCTATTATCATGACGTCGTTGACTACTATTTTTGCAATGGTGCCATTGTTGTTTACTTCGGATATGGGATCGGAATTGCAAAAGCCATTGTCTATTGCCATGATTGGTTCGATGGTAGTGGGAACATTGGTCAGTTTGTTCATTATTCCTTTGATATATTGGTTTATTTATAGAAAACATGATAAAAATGAAGTACGTTAGTATATGGATCATAGGCTGTCTTTTATCGGTTGGCGTAAAGGCACAGCAGACGGTGAAATTGGATTTGCAGCATACGATAGAGATTGCGAATGACAGTTCGTTGTCGGCATTCAGATATCAAAATATGTATTTATCGGGTTATTGGGAATTCAGAACCTATAAAGCAAATCGCCTTCCCAGTTTGACACTCGACCTGACTCCGGCAAAGTATTACCGGTATATCACTCAGCGTTATGACTCTAATGAGGATATGGACGTATATCGTGAACAGCAGATGTTCAGTGCCGGTGGCGGACTGAGCATCAGGCAGAATCTGGATTGGACAGGCGGTACTTTCTATATAGATTCGCAACTTGACTTTATGCGCAACTTCGGTGATACGAAATCTACCCAATATTCCAGTGTGCCTATCCGGGTGGGCTATCAGCAGAGCTTATTGGGGTATAATGCATTTCGTTGGGACCGTAAGATTGAACCGCTGAAATATGAAAAGGTAAAGAAACAATTCATTTATAATACGGAGACCGTGTCAGAGGAGGCTGTCACTTACTTCTTTGCATTGGCAATGGCTCAAGCCGACTATCAATTGGCTAAAGAGAATGTGTCCTCTAGTGATACCTTGTATAGTATCGGACTGCAACGCCATAAAATAGCAGCTATTTCACGTGCGGATTTATTGACCCTTGAATTGGATAAAGTGAATGCGCATAACACTTTGGAAAATGCACAGATAGCGCTGAAACGTGCTATGTTCTCATTGGCTTCTTTTCTGAATCTGGATAAGAATACGACTATCGAATTGTCTTTACCCGGTCGCCCCGCTGCCATGGGGATTCCGGTAGATGTGGCTCTGGCTAAAGCAAAAGAGAACAATCCGTCTTTCTTGGAGCAACGCCAGAATATTTTGGAAGCAGAACAGAATGTGAATAAGACCAAGGTGGAATCTCGTTTTAATGCCAGCCTGAATGCCAGTGTCGGATTCAATCAGGTAGCAGATAAGTTCGGAGATGCCTACCGCCACCCTTTGCAACAGGATTTGGTGTCGGTGAGTGTTTCTATTCCATTGGTGGACTGGGGAGTAAGAAAAGGAAAATACAATATGGCAAAGAATAACCTGAATGTGGTAAAGATTGCCGCACGTCAGGAAGAGCTTAGTGTGGAAGAAGAGGTGATAATGACCGTAAGTGATTTCAATATCCAGCAGCGCCTGATTGCCAGTGCCGAAGAAGCATTGGACTTGGCGGTGATGGCGTATGAGCAGACACGCCAACGCTTCATTATCGGCAAAGCGGATGTAAACAGTCTGACTCTTTCATTAAATCGCCAACAAGAAGCACAGAAGAATTATATTTCGGCTTTACAGAATTATTGGTTGAATTATTATAAGATACGGAAACTGACATTGCACGATTTTGCTTCGGGATTTTCATTATCTGATAAGTTTGATTTTAATGTAGGTATGTATCGATGAGCAACTCTCGTACTTTATCTTCGTTTACGCTGATAGTCACTTTTGTCTGTTTGGCGTTGATAGGTTTGGCTTTGGTTCCGTTATTGCCGGTCAAACTGGCACCGTCGCGTGTTTTGCCGGGGCTCACTATTTCATTTAGAATGCCGGGTAATTCATCGCGGGTGATAGAGGCTGAGGTGACCAGCAAACTGGAATCGATGCTGGCAAGGGTAAACGGAATAAAAAATGTAATATCTACTTCTGATAATGGAGGAGGAAGTATAACGCTGGAACTGGATAAGCATGCGGATATTGATGCTGCCCGTTTTGAAGTGTCAACCATTATCCGCCAAACGTGGGCGCAGTTGCCTGACGGAGTCAGCTATCCTCAGATTAGTACCCGCCGTTCGGATGATAAAGCATCGAGGCCATTTATGACATATACTCTCAATGCGCCCTCTAATCCTATCTTGATTCAAAACTATGCCGAAGAGAACATAAAACCGGTGCTGGGACAATTGGCGGGTGTATATAAAGTAGAATTGAATGGGGCTACTCCGATGGAGTGGCAATTGGAATATGACAGTGAACAGTTGTCTCGCTTGGGAATAACACTGGGAGACGTGCAGGTTGCCATCAACCGCCATTACGAGAAAGAATTTCTGGGTATTTGTTCTATAGAGAAGGGATCGGATGATAAGGACTGGATTCGGGTGGTGCGCACTGCTACAGGCAAGGAAACGGAGTTTGAGCCCGATGCCATCAAACTGGAGACAGGAGATGGAACGGTGGTCACATTGGATAAGTTGATAAAAGTAAAGCATGTGGAAGAACAGCCACAGAGCTATTACCGCATCAACGGACTGAATTCCATCTATCTTTATATTACGGCTGAGGAAACGGCAAATCAGCTGGAACTGAGCCGTCAGGTAAAAGACCGTATGGCGGAATTGCAGGCAAAGATGCCGGCCGGATATGAGGTACATATCGGTTATGATGCCACGGAGTATATTCAAAAGGAATTGGATAAAATTTATTTCCGTACCGGACTGACTGTGCTGATTTTATTGCTGTTTGTTGCATTGATTACCCGCAATTTGCGTTATCTGTTTCTGATAGTAACCAGCTTGACTATCAACATAGCCGTAGCTGCTATTTTCTATTATATCTTCGGACTGGAAATGCAGCTTTATTCTTTGGCCGGTATTACCATTTCTCTCAACTTGGTGATAGACAATACTATTGTCATGACCGATCATATTTTGCATCGTAGGAATCTGAAAGCATTTGTCTCTGTGCTGGCTGCTACTTTAACTACCATCGGAGCATTGGTTATTATTTTCTTCCTTGATGAAAAGATTCGGTTGAACTTGCAGGATTTTGCGGCTGTGGTAATTATAAATCTGGCTGTTTCATTGTTTGTAGCCTTGTTCTTTGTTCCTTCCATGATTGACAAGATTAAGTTGGAGAAGAAAAAGACGAAGAAGCACAGACGCACTTGGATGAAGCGTTTTGCGGTTTATTTTACTCGCTTCTATCAGGGATTTATTTATTACTTGTGCCGCTTTAGGGTGCCGGCCTGTATTTTATTGGTATTGGGCTTTGGCCTGCCTGTCTTTATGTTGCCCGATAAGATGGAAGGGGAGGGGACATTTGCGGAATATTATAATAAGGTATTCGGCAACTCCACTTATAAAGAGAAAGTAAAACCGATAGTCGACAAGGCATTGGGAGGCAGTTTGCGTCTGTTTGTCGAGAAAGTATACGAAGGCAGTTACTTTAATCGTGACGAGGGAGAAGTGGTATTGTATGTAAATGCCAATCTGCCTAACGGAAGTACATTGGAGCAAATGAATGCATTGGTCAAGAAGATGGAAACTTACTTGAGCGATTTTAAGGAAATCAGGCAGTTCCAGACAGCTATATATAGCGCACGGCAGGCAAACTTACAGATTTACTTTACGAAAGAAGTGGAACACAGTGGCTTCCCTTATACATTGAAGTCTAATATTATCAGTAAAGCTTTGACGCTGGGAGGAGGAAGCTGGGGAGTATATGGTTTGCAAGACCAGGGCTTTAACAATGATGTGCGCGAGAGTGCCGGAAGTTTCCGGGTGAAGATGTATGGTTATAATTATGATGAGTTGGCTTATTGGGGAGACCGTTTGAAAGAGAAACTTTTGGAGCATCGTCGAATAAAAGAGGTGATTATCAATTCTGAATTCTCATGGTGGAAGGATGATTACAGCGAATTCTACCTTGACTTGAACAGGGAAAGGATGGCCAAGGAGAATATTACGGCTACACAGTTATTCAATGCTTTGGGACCTGTGTTCGGGCGTGATATTTATTGCGGAAGTGTTTTGTTTGAAAATCAGGCTGAATGGTTGAAGCTGTCTTCCATGCAAGGGCAGCAATATGATGTGTGGGGGCTGGTAAATGTTCCTTTGATGATAAACGGACACTCTTATAAATTAGCTGATTTTGCAACGGTAGAGAAAGGACAGTCTCCGCAGAAGGTGGCAAAAGAAAATCAGCAGTATCGTTTGTGTCTGCAATATGAGTATATAGGTTCTTCCGAGCAGGGAAGAAAGTTGTTGAAGAAGGATTTGGAAGCCTTTAATAAGATATTGCCGATGGGATATACGGCAGAGGATGAGCAGGAACGGTGGTCATGGGGGAAGAAGGACAATGCACAATATGCATTGCTCTTGATTGTGATTGCAATCATTTTCTTTACCACCGGCATTTTGTTTAATTCGCTCAAACAACCGTTGGCTATTATTTTTGTGATTCCTATTTCGTATATTGGTGTGTTCTTGACTTTCTATCTTTTTGGCTTAAACTTCGACCAGGGTGGTTTTGCATCTTTCGTATTGTTATGCGGTATAACGGTGAATGCAAGTATTTATATATTGAATGAGTATAACTCCATCCGCAAACGTTATCCGCTGCTTTCGGACGTGCAAGCGTATACTAAAGCATGGAATTCAAAGATTATTCCTATTTTCCTGACTGTTGTGTCTACTATTTTGGGATTTATTCCTTTCATGATAGGTCAGGGAAAAGAGGCCTTTTGGTTTCCGTTAGCAGCCGGAACGATTGGAGGACTGATTGCTTCTATATTGGGCATTTTCATGTTTTTGCCTATATTCTCTTTGAAGAAACAGAAAAAAAGAATGAAGTCTGAATAAAATGAAGAAATAAAAATAATATTGTATGGTTGTTGCAATTCATTACTTATTGTAGAATAAGAGACGTAATGCCTTCTTCTTATATTTAGTGTTAATAAATTTTACCCATTTCAAACACATACGTCTGCACGGAACTATACATACGTTCGCATGGGGCTACACATACGTATGTGTAGGGCTATACATACGTATGCATGGAGTTATGCATACGTCCGTGTGGCACAACGAATCGGAAAGAAGATTAGTATGAAATTATTTGGTGGTATTATCGGGTAGTTGTAATATTGTATGCGTTTAAGCTTATTATAAAAAAACAAAAGTTATGTATATGGTAGAGAAGAGCGGCAAGTTGTTATGTCGTATAGTTCTTATTATGTTGTTGTTCGTCCTGTGTTTTTGTGCATCTTGTGGTCATAAAGAGGCAAGATATGCATTGGATATGGCAGAAAAACGAATGTGGGATGAACCGGATTCTGCTTTAAAAGTATTGGAGTCTATCGTTATGCCGGAAGATTTGGAGGGAAAAGAGCTGGCAGATTATGCATTGTTGTTGACACAAGCGCAATATCGTTCCAATATTGTCGCTACTTCGGATTCATTGATTAATATCGCTGTCGGGTATTATCAGGATAAAGATGTGGAAAAAAGAACGGCCTCATTATTATATAAAGGAGGAGTATTAAAAGATATGGGTAAAGATGAAGAGGCTATGTTGGTCTATAAAGAAGCAGAAAGTTATATTCCAAGAATAAAAGATAATAGGATTGTGACATTAATTTACATGGGATTGGGGTATTTGAATCAAAAGAATAGAAACTATGCTTTATCAATCGATTATTTTAAGAAGTCTGTAGCGGTTAACATTGTTCCAAAGCAGGTATTGTCATGGAAAGTAAGCAGTATAATGAATCTTGCTAATATATCATATTATTGGGGAAATAGAGATGATGCTGATTTGTATTATTCTCAATTATTGGATATGGTACCTTTGGTCGATTCTATGCTTCAGACAAAAATATATTATAATTATGGAATCTATAAAAGTAAGGAAAAAGAATGGGCGGAAGCTGAGAAGTATGTGCGTAAGGCGTTAGATAATGCGTCGGGAGACGTATCATATAGAGCTATGCTTTTATTAGCCAATTTATATAGCCGGACAGGACGTGACGGGGAAGTTGATAGCTTGTGTCAGTATGCGTTAAAAACATCGGAGCCGGCAGTAAAGGCTCGCATTTATTATTTCTTGTATGAGGAAAATGTGGCAAGAAAGGAATACGAAGATGCTGTTACCTATTTATCGCATTATGTATTATTGTCGGATACTTTGCGTTCTCAAATAAATCGGTCTGAATATTTGGAAATACAAAAGAAATATGATCAAGTAGTATTATTGAATAAGAATGTAGAGATACATAATCATTGGTATCTTACTATTATAATATCGACCGTTATAATTGTTGCGCTGATTGGAATACATTATTTGGTGTTGTCTATAAATAGAAAGAAAAAAGAAAAGTTATTATTGAAAAGCAAACAGGAAAAAGTGGAGCTGCAAGAAAAGATTGATGCCTGTCAAACTAAGATAGCGGAGGATGAAACGATGCACAATGAGGAAAAAGAAAAATTGCAGATGCAGATCACTCAATTGGAAGCGGAAAAAGAGCAAAAAGATATTAGTATTCGTCGGTTGGAAATCATTTGCAAATCGAAAGATAAGGATATTCCGTTGGAGTATATTGAAGCTTTGGAAATGATAATGAAACTGAAGTCTAAAGAACAGGCTTCCTATAATCCGGCAGTGGATAGGGAGAAATTGCATATTTGGTTGGATTTGGTTTATGATGATTTTGCCGGCCGTTTGCTGGAAAAGTATCAGTTGACCGGGCGGGAAAGGGATGTGTGTTATTTGAAAGCTTTGGATTTTTCCGATGATGAAATCTCTGAATTATTAAAGATACAATTGCGTTCGGAAGAACGATGGATTTATCGTATATGTGAGAAATTCGGGTTTCCCAAAGGTAGTAAAGATGATTTCGCTGCTTATATTGCAGATTTTAAGAAAAGAAGATAGGTGTTTTATTCAGGTTTTGTCGCAAAAAAGAGTGCTGCATTGAAATATAATGTTGATAATCAGTGAAAGTAAATGTCGCAAATCAGTTGGACGATTGTTTGGATTATTGTGGGGCTCTTTCTAAATTCGCAATGTAATAAAAACATTTGTTATGAAAAACGTATTGATAACTATCTTTTTTATCTTGTCTTTTGCACCTATGTTTGCGCAAACAGTTCCTGAAAAGGAAATTGATTTTGAGGGAAGTTTTATTATGGACGATGCCAGATCTGCTTCTCTGCCGATAGAGGCTTATCTTCAAGATACACAAGTTGTCATTACTTTTTATGTGGACCTTTCCGATGCTACGGTGACGATTGCATCAGAAGAAAATAATCAGGAAATGGAAGAACGTACTATTTCATTTGTTGATTCCGCTCCGGAGGTTTTTAATATAAGTGGTTACTCAAAAGGTACTTATATTATAACTATAACGACACCGCGAGGTACGTATTTAAGTGGCTTATTCAGAATTGAATAACTACAAAGTGAAGCATGTAAGCTCATCATTACTTCTCTTCATGTTTTTCTGTCTTCTTTTTACTTGTAAAGAGGCTGAAAAGGGGAAGAATACACGTTTGGTTAAAGTGTGGGAAGGGAAAGCATCGGCTTTCCCTTCCTGTTTTATTTGTACTATTCAGGAGATTGATGCCATACATTTATGGAAAAAGTAGAAAGAAATCTCAATTTTATAAAGAGGAATAAAATAAAATGTTTTATTTTGCAGGTCAATAAACATTCTAATACTTACATATCATGTTAACTCAAATTATCAATGGTAAGATATTTACCCCGCAGGGTTGGCTGGACGAAGGTTCGGTGTTGATGCGGGATAATAAAATACTGGAAGTTACCAACTGTGATTTAGCGCTGATTGGTGCCAATCTGATTGATGCCAAAGGCATGTATATTGTCCCCGGATTTGTATGTATGCACGCTCATGGGGGCGGTGGTCATGATTTTACAGAGTGTACGGAAGAGGCATTCCGCACAGCTGTCAAAGCACATCAGAAACACGGTGCCACCAGTATTTTCCCGACATTGTCATCTTCTCCTTTTTCAGAGATTCGTAAAGCTGTAAGTATATGCGAAAAGCTGATGAAAGAAAAAGACAGTCCGGTATTGGGACTTCATGTGGAAGGACCTTACCTGAATCCTAAGATGGCAGGTGGGCAGTTTTCCGGTAAGGTGAAAAATCCGGATAAAGAAGAATATACTTCATTGTTGGATGAAACAAATTGTATCAAGCGCTGGGATTCATCTCCTGAGTTGCCGGGTGCTTTGGAATTTGCCGGCTACCTGAGATCCAAAGGGATAGTGGCTGCCATTTCTCATACCGAAGCCGAATATGACGGTATCAAAGCTGCTTATGAAGCCGGATATACTCATGCGGCTCATTTTTACAATGCAATGCCGGGATTTCATAAACGCCGTGAATATAAGTATGAAGGAACGGTGGAAAGTGTCTATCTGACAGATGGAATGACTATCGAACTTATTGCTGACGGAATTCATTTACCATCTACTATCTTGCGGTTGGCTTATAAGCTGAAAGGAGTGAGCCATACCTGCCTGGTAACCGATGCGCTGGCTTATGCTGCTGCCGAAGGAGTTGAAATAACTGACCCGAATGTGATTATTGAGGATGGTGTATGCAAGATGGCAGACCGTTCTTCGCTTGCCGGAAGTATTGCTACAATGGATGTATTGGTACGTACGATGGTCAAAGCAGGCATTCCTTTGGGTGATGCCATCAATATGGTTTCGGAAACACCGGCACGCATCATGGGAGTAGATGATAGAAAGGGAACATTGCAAAAAGACAAAGATGCCGATTTGTTGGTTTTAGACCGTGATTTGAATATCCGTGCTGCATGGGCAATGGGCAATTTGATAGAAGGAACGAATACATTGTTCTGAATATACTTTTTAAATACTTTAGGGAAGATGTCTAAACAGTTCGAAGTAATTGTTTAGGCATCTTTTTTAGTTTTAGTAGTCATAATCAATGGGAAAATTACTACATTTGCAATTTGTAGAATTGAAAACTCAAACAATAAAATCGATATGAACGAAGCGATTAGACAAGACGTGAAGAAAGCCTGTGAGGTAATGCAGAAAGGCGGGATAATTCTTTATCCTACGGATACCATCTGGGGAATAGGTTGCGATGCAACCAATGCAGAAGCTGTGAAGCGTGTGTATGATATCAAGAAACGAGCAGACAGCAAGGCAATGCTGGTACTGGTAGACAGTTCGGTGAAAGTCGATTTTTATGTACGGGATGTACCGGCAGTTGCGTGGGATTTGATAGATTATGCTACCAAACCGCTGACTATTATCTATGACGGTGCTCGTAATTTGGCCGAAAATCTGTTGGCGGAAGATGGCAGCGTTGGCATTCGTGTAACAGGTGAGGCGTTCTCAAAAGAGCTTTGTTTCCGTTTTCGCAAAGCAATCGTATCTACTTCCGCAAACATCAGCGGTCAGCCTTCACCTGCTAATTTCAGTGAAATAAGCGAGGAAATAAAACAAGCGGTAGACTATATTGTCGGTTATAGGCAAGATGAAGTCGGACATCCGAAACCTTCCGGTATTATTAAGTTGGGTAAAGGAGGAGAAGTGAAGATTATAAGAGAATAAGAAAGAGAGAATGGATGCTTTAATAGAAGATAAGAAGAGCTTATTGCAGCGCTTTATTCTGTGGCGCGAAAAAAGGATAAAGGAAAAACATTTCATTCTGATACTGAGCTTTCTGGTAGGTATTTTTACTGCACTGGCAGCATGGTTCCTGAAGTTTTTGGTAGAATGGATTAAAGAATTCCTGACAGAGAATTTTGACTCAACAGGGGTGAACTGGTTATATTTGGTGTATCCTGTGGTGGGTATCTTTTTGACAGGCTTATTCATACGTCATATTGTGAAGGATGATATCAGTCATGGTGTGACAAAGATTCTTTATGCTATTTCGCGGCGTCAGAGCCGTATCAAACGGCATAATACCTGGTCATCGGTGATTGCGAGTGCCATTACTATCGGTTTTGGTGGTTCGGTGGGAGCTGAGGCGCCTATCGTGCTGACCGGTTCTGCTATCGGTTCTAATTTGGGCAGTGCCTTTAAGATGGAACATAAGACGCTGATGCTTTTGGTGGGATGTGGTGCAGCGGGAGCAGTGGCAGGTATTTTCAAAGCTCCTATTGCCGGATTGGTATTTACTTTGGAAGTTTTGATGATAGACCTGACGATGGCTTCTCTTTTGCCATTGCTGGTGTCGTGTGTGACGGCTGCTACGGTTTCTTATATTCTCACCGGTTCGGAGGCTATGTTCAAATTTCACATGGATGAGCCGTTTTTGATGGAGCGTATCCCATCGGCTATCTTGTTGGGGATTGCTTGCGGATTGGTCTCTTTGTATTTTACCCGTGCTATGAATTCTGTAGAAAATGTATTTCGTCGTTATAATAATCCGTATGTGAAGTTGACCATTGGCGGCATCATGCTGAGTGTTTTGATTTTCCTCTTTCCGCCTCTTTACGGTGAAGGGTACGATACGATAAATTTATTGCTCAATGGGGTATCCAATCAGGATTGGGATACGGTGATGAACAACTCTATCTTCTATGGATATGGCGGTTTGCTGCTTGTTTATCTGGCATTGATTGTGTTATTTAAGGTCTTTGCATCCAGTGCCACCAATGGCGGTGGCGGTTGTGGCGGTATCTTTGCACCCAGTTTGTTTTTAGGGTGTATCACCGGATTTATCTTTGCCCATTTCTGTAACGAATTTCATCTCGGTCCGTATATTCCTGAAAAGAATTTCGCCTTATTGGGAATGGCGGGATTGATGTCGGGGGTGATGCATGCACCTTTGACAGGTATCTTCCTTATTGCGGAACTGACCGGAGGCTATGACTTGTTCTTGCCTTTGATGATGGTGTCTGTCAGCTCTTATCTCACTATCATGGTGTTTGAACCGCATAGCATTTACTCCATGCGCTTGGCTAAAAAAGGAGAATTGTTGACTCATCATAAGGACAAGGCGGTATTGACCTTGATGAATATCGAAAGCGTGGTGGAAACCGACTTTGAGAAAGTTCGTCCCGATATGGATTTGGGCGAAATGGTAAAAGTCATTTCCCAGGCAAAACGTAATTTATTTCCTGTTGTGGATGTGAATGGAGAGTTACTGGGCATTGTGGCATTGGACGATATCAGGAACATTATGTTCCGTCAGGAGCTGTATCATCGTTTCAAAGTGGAAAAGTTTATGGTGTCGCCTGCCGCCAGAATTTATGTCAACGATTCGATGGAAGAGGTTATGAGGAAGTTTGATGATACGAAAGCTTGGAATCTTCCTGTGATAGATGAGCTCGGCAAATATAAGGGATTTGTTTCCAAGTCGAAGATATTCAACTCATACCGTCAGGTATTGGTAGATTTTTCAGCAGATTAATAGTTATAAGTATGGAAAAGAAAGATTTGAGAATTGTATATATGGGTACTCCTGATTTTGCGGTAGAGAGTCTCAAATGTCTGGTTGAAGGAGGTTATAATGTAGTAGGTGTGATAACGATGCCCGACAAACCGATGGGGCGTCATGGAAGTGTGTTGCAGCCCAGTCCTGTAAAGCAGTATGCTGTGTCGCAGGGATTGCGCGTGCTTCAACCGGAAAGATTGAAAGATGAATCTTTTGTTGAAGAGCTTCGTTCTTTGCAGGCGGATTTACAGATTGTGGTGGCATTTCGAATGTTACCCGAAGTGGTTTGGAATATGCCTCGCCTGGGAACGTTCAATCTTCATGCCTCTTTGTTGCCTCAGTACAGAGGAGCAGCCCCCATCAATTGGGCAGTCATCAATGGAGATACAGAAACGGGTATCACCACCTTCTTCTTGAAGCATGAAATTGATACCGGAGAAATCATACAGCAGGTGCGTGTGCCTATTGCCGATACAGACAATGTGGGAATTGTGCACGATAAACTGATGATGTTGGGAGGAGAGTTGGTGCTTGAAACGGTAGATGCTATTTTGGCCGGTACGGTGAAGCCTGTTCCGCAGGAAAAACTGATTCAGTCGGAAGCAGAATTGCGTCCGGCTCCTAAGATTTTTAAGGAAACGTGTCGCATTGACTGGAATCAGGGAGTGAAACAGATTTATGATTTTATTCGCGGCTTATCTCCCTATCCGGCTGCATGGACAGAATTGTATATGGGGGGAGCCGGTAAGCAGATGATGAAGATTTATGAAGCTGAGAAAATCTTCTGTCAGCATGATATGCAGATAGGGGAGATTCGTACAGATTTAAAGACTGACTTCCGGATAGCGGTAAAAGATGGTTTCATTAATATATTGTCTTTGCAGCTGGCAGGAAAGAAACGTATGCATGTTGCGGATTTCTTGAGAGGTTATAGGACAGCTAATGATAACCGTGTAGAGTAATCACACAAAGAACGGTCACCTGGACAAAAAGTAGGATGATTTTACTTTGATTTTTATAGGGTGGACAA
>ENA-ORNP01001808-ORNP01001808.1-human-gut-metagenome-genome-assembly--contig:-NODE-1808-length-20227-cov-4.132461_pt1 | contig 20227 bp, 19 predicted proteins | sample MGYA00242119_ERZ509030 | MGnify/ENA primary metagenome ERZ509030 (study PRJEB26280, sample SAMEA2338708) | human gut metagenome | biome: human gut; feature: human-associated habitat; material: faeces... | reverse complement strand
GACCCAAAAAAGAGATAAAAATAGAAGAAAAAGGGAGAAATAAAATGAATAACAAAAATATTAGAAACATAGCAATAATAGCACACGTAGACCACGGAAAAACAACATTAGTAGATGCAATGCTTAAACAAAGTCATGTATTTAGAGAAAATGAAGTAGTACAAGAAAGAGTAATGGATTCAAACGATCTAGAAAAAGAAAGAGGAATTACAATACTTTCTAAAAACACATCAGTTATGTATAATGATGTGAAAATTAACATTGTAGATACACCAGGACATGCTGATTTTGGTGGAGAAGTAGAAAGAGTACTAAAAACAGTAGATGGAGTACTTTTATTAGTTGATGCTTTTGAAGGAGCAATGCCTCAAACAAGAGAAGTTTTGAAAAAATCATTAGCATTAGGCTTAAAACCAATAGTAGTAATAAATAAAATAGATAGACCAGGAGCAATGCCAGAAAAAGTTGTAGACCAAGTTTTAGAACTATTTATAGAATTAGATGCATCTGACGAACAATTAGATTTTCCTGTTGTATATGCTTCTGCTAAAAACGGAATTGCAAAAATGGATATGAATGAAGAATCAGACAATTTACATTGCTTATTTGAAACAATAGTAAACACAATAGAACCACCAAAATGTGACGAAGAAGGACCTGCACAAATGTTAGTTTCTAATATAGATTATGATGACTATGTTGGAAGAATAGCAGTAGGAAGAGTAGAAAGAGGTTCAATAACAGTTGGAATGCCAGTTGCAATTTGTGGTAAAGAAGATAAAATAACACAAGGAAAAATTGCAAAAGTATATACACATGTTGGGTTAAACAAAGTAGAAGTAGAAGAAGGAAAAGCTGGAGACATCATAGAACTTGCAGGACTTCCAGATATCAATATAGGTGATACAATTTGTGATTTAAATAATCCTGAAAAAATACCATTTGTAGATATTGATGAACCAACAGTATCTATGACATTTAGTGTAAATAATGGACCATTTGCAGGAAGAGAAGGAAAATTTATAACATCTAGACATATTCGTGATAGATTATTTAAAGAACTAGAAAGAAATGTATCTTTAAGAGTAAAAGAAACAGATTCAGCAGACTCTTTTGAAGTATCAGGAAGAGGAGAATTACATTTATCTGTATTAATTGAAACAATGAGAAGAGAAGGATTTGAACTTTTAGTATCACGTCCAAAAGTTATTATAAAAGAAATTAATGGAGTTAAATGTGAACCAATAGAAGATTTAGTTGTAAATGTACCAGATGATTGTGTTGGAAATGTCATTGAAAAATTAGGTAGAAGAAAAGCTGAAATGACAAACATGGAACCAGCTGAAGATGGACATACAAAAATTGAATTCAAAATACCTGCAAGAGGACTAATAGGATATAGAACAGAATTCTTAACAGACACAAAAGGTGTAGGAACAATGAACCATGTATTTAATTCATATGAACCATATAAAGGAGATATTCAAGCACGTGTTAGAGGAACAATAGTAGCATTTGAAGCTGGAAAATCAATTACATATGGATTATATAATGCACAAGACAAAGGTGATTTATTCATAGGACCTGGTGTAGATGTATATGAAGGAATGATAGTTGGTCTAAATTCTAGAGGAGAAGATTTAAGTATTAATGTATGTAAAGAAAAACACTTGACAAATACTAGAGCATCAGGATCTGACGAAGCACTTCGTTTAGTTCCACCAATCCAAATGTCATTAGAAGCTGCAATTGAATTTATCCAAGATGATGAATTAGTTGAAGTAACACCAAAATCAATACGTTTAAGAAAGAAAATCCTTGATACAAAGGAAAGAGAAAGAATGGCTAGAAGAACTAATAAATAGTTACAAAAAAATCAATATATATTATTGATGTAATGCCGCGTAAGCGACCAAACGAGCTATGCGAGTGCGATTGGAGCAACCCACAAAAATTTGAAAATTGTAAGGTTGCGACACACAAGGCATAAAGAAAATAATATATATTGATTTTTTGTAATGTTTTAATAACTTATGGATAAGGAAAGTAAAAAATGAATTATATAGAATTAGAAAAAATAAAACAAAAAGCATTAGAAGATCATATACCAATTATTATGGATGATACTTTAGAAGTAATTGAAAAATATTTAAAAAATGAAAAGCCAACTAGGATGTTAGAAATTGGAACTGCTGTTGGATATTCAGCAATATGCTTTTCAGAATTTTTAGCAGAAAATGGAGAAATTGACACAATAGAAAGAGAAACAGACCGAGTAAAAGAAGCTAAAGAAAATATAAAAAGAGCAGAAGTAGATAAAAAGATAAATATTTTTGAAGGTGATGCAGTAGAAATATTACCAACAATGAATCAAAAGTATGATGCGGTATTTATAGATGCAGCAAAAGGAAAATATCCATTTTTCTTAAAAGAAGCATTACGTATGTTAAAACCAACAGGATATATATTTGCAGATAACATTTTATATAAAGGTTATGTACTTAGTGATTACAATAAACATAAACAGCGTACAGCTGTAAGGAATTTAAGAGAATATATAAAAGAAACAACAGAAAATCCAAATTTAGAAACTGAAATTTTAGAAGTTGGAGATGGACTAGCAATCACAAAATTGAATAAACCAGAATTATTAGCGCCAGCAGGGTCTTTTGAAAAAGCAAAAATAGCATTTCTATATGGAGCAGATGCAGTATATGCAGGAACATCATCATTATCACTTAGAACAAGAGCTGATATGCAAGATGATGATTTAGAAAAAACAATAAAATATGCACACAGTATAGGAAAAAAAGTATATGTAACATTAAACATATTTGCTTGGGATGATAAATATGACGAAATAATTGAAATGGCAAAAAAATTAGAAGAACTAAAACCAGATGGAATTATAGCAGCAGATGGTGGAGTAATGGAAATATTAAAACAATATGCACCAAGTGTAAAAATAAATGTTAGTACACAAGCAAATATTGTAAGCTTACATGCAGCAAATTTTTGGTACAAAAATGGTGCCAAAAGAATGATAATGGCAAGAGAAATGAACAAAGAACAATTAAAATACATAATGGAAAATAAACCAAAAGAAATGGAAGTAGAAATATTTGTCCATGGAGCAATATGTTTTGCCTTTTCAGGAAGATGTTTTTTAAGTGATTTCTTAGCTTGCAGAAGTGCAAATTTAGGAGATTGTGCTCAAAGTTGTAGATGGTCATATAATTTGTATGCTGAAGAAAGAAACAATCCAGGAGAATATATGCCAATAGAGACAAGTGAATATGGAACAAGTATATTTTCATCAAAAGACTTGTGCCTAATTAAAGAACTTCCAGAAATAATTGACATGGGTGTAGATAGTTTAAAAATTGAAGGAAGATTAAAAACAGAATATTATTTAGCAAGTGTAATAAATGCATATAGAAATGCAATAGATGACTATGAAAAAGATCCAGAAAACTATAATTATACAAAATATTTAAAAGAATTAGAAAAAGTAAAAACAAGAGGACTAACAACATTTTATTTTAATGATAGAAAAAATAAAGATATCCAAGAATATGCTGGAAAACAATATAATGAACAATATGAATTTGGAGCAAAGGTAGTCGAAAATCTGGAAAACAATTTGTATGTAGTAGAAATTAGAAATAAATTATCAGTTGGGGATACTTTAGAAATTTTAATTCCAAATCAAATAGAACCAGTTGAATTTAAAATAGAAAAATTATACGATATTGATACAAATGAAGAAATAAATGCGATAAGTCCAGGAGTAAAAGGACAAAAAGTAAAAATTAAATTACCAATTGAATGTAAAAAAGATTGGATAATAAGAAGAAAAAAATAAAAAAATTGTTTTAAAAATAAAGTAATAAACCCTGATATTAAGAAAAATAATATTAGGGTTTCATTGTACAATCAATATTTAAACAAAGAACTATGTTATTTTATTGTCTGAAAAATGAAGAAATATTGTAACCTAAAAATACACATAAGAAAGATAATATAACTTCTGTAATTAAAGAAACATTAGGTAATAATACAAAAATAGAGCCAATGGAAAAACCTACAATACTATAAAAAGTCTGCATATAAAATTTACCTAGTAAAATTTCCGTCAATTTCATAAAAACAAGAGAACCGAAAAAAACACCAATACCCATTGGTATCAAAACTGGCCAATATAATGTAGAGACAGAAAAAAGATATGTTGGATAAACTCCCAAAAGCATTAAAATAATTGTATTACTAATACCAGGAACAACAATACCAACAGACATTATAAATCCCGATACAAAAAGATAAATCCAATTAAAAGTTTCAAAATGTGAATGAAAACCAATTATATTTTCAAAAACAACGCATAATATTCCTATTGTAAAAGTAGCAATAGCAAAAAATAAGTATTGAAATTTAAATGGATATTTAGAATTGCAATTTCTTATTAATGTTGGAATGCAACCAAGCAATAAGCCAATAAATATAGATTTGGTCTGTAAAGGAAAGTTAACAAAAAAATAGTTCAAGAAGTTACTAAAAATCATAATTCCTACAAATCCACCTATAACCAAAGGACAAAGAAAATTCAAATTATTTTTAATATCTTTAAAAAAATGTAAGATGCTATTTAATAATTTTTCATAAATTCCAAAAACAACACAAAACACACCACTACTAATGCCAGGAAGAATTGCACCAGCACCAATAGCAACCCCCTTAAAAAAAGAAATAATAAAATTCATATTTATATAATAAAATCAATTTTATATAAAAAAATTGACACCTTTCTATAATTTATATAGCTAGTTATACGCTATATAATAAAAGTATGAAATTTAAATACATTTATACCAAAAAATTAATGAATAATAAGCTTAAGACAAATAATAGGTTAACAAGGCAAAGGATTAAAACCAATATGAATTCTGACTGTTATAATTGAAAAAATTAGAAAAATATGATATAATTTACATAATGCGCAAGCAGAGCGTTATTTTGTGTGTCAAAAATATGATGCGCATGTTCAAAGGAGGTTTACTATGGGAAGACGGCGTTCAGAAAAAGTATTACAATTTAAGCAAGTTTTTTTAGCTAAAAAACAGGAAGGCTTAAGTGTACAAGAAATTGCTGAACAGTGTCATATTAGCACAACATATGGCTATTATCTTTTGCAAGAAATTGCTGATGAAAATGGAATGACAAGAGATGAGGTGTTACGACAGTCAACAAGTACAAAAGTTCATAAAAGGCCCCAAGCTACTAACACACAAGGCAGAGAGTCAACCACCAGAAGAAGGAGCCGTAGTGGAAGGGCTCAACTGAATTATCTGGAAAGAGTAGAAACTAAGCTAGTTTCAAAAGTTATAATTGTACGACATCTCATTGAAGAAGTTAATGAGATGCAAAAATGGTAACTACTATTTAGGAGTTGACAGCAGCATGACACAAAAAAAGCCAGAGATGCTAGATGCAAAAGCTCTACATATCTATACCAAGAAGGGCTGGACAGAGAAAGATTTCTGCAAAAACTACGGACTTACCCCTAAAAAATTCTGGAACAAAGTAGATTCTATGATTTCAGAAAAGGGGGCAAGAGTGATTCGGAAAAATATAAAGAGAAATGAGCACTTGCAAACAGGCTCACAAGCAAACAAAACAGCAAAAGGAGAAGTAACTGTAAGGCCAGAGAAACATACGGTAGATGATGTTGATGAAGGGTTACAACTACCTGAAGAAACAACTGGAGCTGATGAAGAAAGTTGTGTGAGTAAAATGCCAAATGAAAGAGAGGCAAAAAGGCTTGCTAAAAAAGAAAAACAAATTCAAAAGAAGCAGGCGCAAATGCAAGCACTCATTAAAAGGCAAAAAGCCCTGAATTCTCGAAAGGAAGAGATTCAACAGAATGAATTAACACAACTTAGAGAACAGCTCATGGAAAGTTATCAAAGAATTAGACAACTCCTCAAAAAGACCGGAAGTTTGAAAAAAGAACTGAGGGAGTTAATCGATGAGAAACAGGAGCTCGAAGACACTATTACAGCTACTACATTGATGTTGGATGAGCTAAAACAAGAGAGTAACGAACTTCGACCATTAAGCATTTTGTGCTATAAATCTGGAGAGATTGACATCATTTCAGGATCAGATGAAACTGACCCTTTAAATGTGAGTGCCGATTGGATCAACATTGCAACTCATAATCCAGATGAATGCAGTCCATTGACTAGTGGGCAAATTCGAGGAGTTGCAAATATCTTGGAAATGGTGAAAACCGCAAGATTCTGGCAGGTTGAGTTTGAAAATGTTCAAGCCAAGAAACTGTTCGAAAAGCTAATAGAGGAGGAAGCAGCGTAAACCTAAAAACTAGGCAACAAATATTGTTGCCTAGTTTTTATATGTGGTTGCGATATTATGTAAAACGTAGTATAATAATACTTAGTGGCCCAAAAGCCATAAGTATCAGTGTCTTTTAGTGTACTAAGAGAAAGGAAAAAAGATGGCTAAGTTAAAAGACTACCATTGGGTGTCAGAAGACAGGAAGGAATTTACAAAATGGAATGAAGAAGCGCTTTTTTCCAAATTAGACATACAGTCTAGGCGAGTACTTTTCAGGATTCCTAGAAATCGAGTGTTCGAAAGCGATGGAGGGGACGGTAGTTGTTTTGTCCAAACATTTGAATCAAACTGCTTACCTGAATATGTGGAAGGAACCATTGAGGGGGTACTTAGAGTTGCCGCAAAGCAAAGAATTGTAATTTCGTTACAACCATTAGAATTTAGTGATGGAGCTCAATTAGAACTTCGAGGAGCTAATGGTTGGAAAAATGGAACGGCTATTCTTAATCATTTTTGCAAAGCTATTTGTAGCCAAGAGGGTGTTGTTTCTGCAAGAAACATCATGCTGTCAGATCTTATAGGAACAGATTGGAAGGAAAATCTTAAATATACATTCAAAAAGCAACAATACTCTATAGAAAACTTTTTGAATACCAGAGAGCCAGAAACTCTGGGGAGTATTAAGAATTATCCAACTTGGAAAAGTTCCAATATTTGGGAAACTGGACCTACAAATGAGCAACAACAAGAAGAGATTACTCTGCAAAGTATGAACTTCTGGTTAGCAACAAGAGTGGTTATGCCTGTTGAAAAAAATACAGGAGTAGTGGATGAACTTATTTACTCTATTGCTTATTATGAAAACGGCCATGTTTGCATGGACAGTGGCTTATTTGGAACAAATGGCAAAGAGAAAACGTTCAAAAACTGTGTTAGGCCAGTAATTATACTGAAACAGCCAGCCTTGTATGCTCCAGATGGACCGATTATTATTCCTGATTAGATACCAAAAAAGAGAGTTCTATTAGAGCTCTCTTTTTCTAGTATGGTTGCAATTTTATGTAAAACGTAGTATAATAAAGGATAGTGGCAATAGCCATAAGCATTGATGTCTTTTAGTGTACTAAGAGAAAGGAAAAAGATGTCTGAAAAGAAGAGCGAATGGTATGCAGAAGATAGGAAACCATTTAGAAGGATGGAAGAACAATTCATTTGTGATAAATTGGGACTGAAGTCAACAAACGTGTTGTTTAGAATTCCACGTAATCGGATTTTCGAGACAGACGGAGGAAACCCAGACGATGATCTTCAAGTGTTTAAATCAGACGATTTGCCTAAATATGTGGAAGGCAAAGTTGAGAGCATTATAAGGGCTTCTGGGAAGCACCGGTTAGTAATATCGTTAAAACCGTTTGAGTTTAAGAATAAAGAAAAACTTAGGCTTTATGGTGCATACGGTTGGAAAACTGGTAACCGGATTTTAAATGAATTTTGTCGAGAAATGTGTAAGCAAGACGGGGTTGCCTCAGCAAGAAGTATGATGCTGTCAGATCTTGTAGGACTAGAATGGAGAGAAAATACAACTTATCAATTTGATGAGCATCAGTACTCTGTAGAAAGCTTTTTGCAAGGAAGGCAGGAAGAGCCAGGAACAATAAGAACCTATCCAACATGGAAAGCGTCAAAAAGTCGAGATTTTGGACTGTTTGATGAATGCCTCTACGAGGAAATGAGTCTAGAGTGTCTGAATTTTTGGCTAGCAACAAAAGTAGCCATGCCTGTAGCAAAATTTCAAGGTGGACATGATGGACTTATCTATTCAATGGCATATTATGAAAATGGCCATGTATGTATGGACAGTGGGATCTTCGGAACGAATGGTAGAGAACTGGGCTTTTCAAGTGCAATAGACAATCAGCATGCATATCTAAAAAGAGAATGCGAATGGGGAACTGAAAACAACGTTAGAGCAGTAGTTTTGATGGGACAACAAGCATTTGAAGATTCCCAAGGCCCAATCATAATTCCAGATTAGACATCAACAAAAGAGAGTTCTATTAGAGCTCTCTTTTTGTTGAATATAAAATATGATAAAGTAGAAAATTTTACATAGGGTCAGGCACTTTATTTTTTTTACCTCATATAATTTCAATAGGTAAAAAATGGAGGTGCAATAATATGTTATCAGCACTGTATGTCACAGGAATATGTGGATTTATAGAATTTTTAAAAACAGCAGTATTTGCTGTTCGGATATATTCAAAGTGGAAATTTATTTCCAGAACCATTATCATCAGAAGAAGAAAAAAAATATTTAGAACAAATGGCAAAAGGAGATGAAGATGCCAGAAATATCTTAATAGAAAGAAATTTAAGGTTGGTTGCACATGTCGCGAAAAAATATAGCAATTCAAAAGTTGACCAAGATGATTTGATATCAATAGGTACAATAGGATTGATAAAAGGAGTGAAAAGTTTTAATATAGAAAAAGGCTCAAGACTTTCTACATATGTTTCAAGGTGCATTGACAATGAAATACTAATGCACTTAAGAGCTACAAAAAAGCTTAGTGCGGAAGTATATTTAAATGAACCAATTGGAAAAGATAAAGATGATAATGTTGTTACATTACAGGAAGTGCTAGAAAACAATGAAAGAAATATCGAAGAAGAAGTAGATATAAAAATGAAAATAAAAGTATTATATAATAAAATGAAGGAAATACTAAAAGAAAGAGAAAAAAATATATTAGAACTACGTTTTGGATTAGGTGGACAAAAACCAAAAACACAAAATGAAATTGCTAAAATGATGGGAATATCTCGCTCATATGTTTCAAGAATTGAAACAAAAGCAATAAAAAAACTAGCTAAAGAAATTAAAGAATAAGGCTTTCAGAATACAAATTAATGTGTTATAATAGCAAATATAGATGAAATTGAAAGGAACTAAAAAATGAAAAGAATTAAATTAAAAGATAGAGTTCTTCCAAAATATACAAAAGGAGAAGAAATATTTAACATGACTTCACACATTGTGGGTGGAGCATTAGGAATTGTAGCTACAGTACTATGCATTGTTTTTGCAGCTATTCATGGAAATGTGTATGGAGTTGTAAGTGGTGCTATTTATGGGATAACAATGATAATACTATATACAATGTCAAGTATATACCATGGATTAAAACCAGAAAGAACAGCTAAAAAAGTATTTCAAATTTTAGACCATTGCTCAATATTTTTGCTAATAGCAGGTTCATATACACCATTTGCATTATGTACTATTAGAGAAGTAGATGTTGCCACTGGTTGGACTATATTTGGAGTAATATGGGGGCTTGCAATATTAGGAATAATTTTAAATTCAATAGATATAAAAAAATTTAAAGTGTTTTCAATGATTTGTTATTTATTAATGGGATGGTGCATAATAATAAAGGCAAATCTATTACCAGAAGCATTGGGAATGAATGGCCTAGTATTACTTGTTTCAGGAGGAGTTGCATATACTGTTGGAGCAGTTTTATATGGATTAGGAAAAAAGCATAAATGGATGCATTCAATATTCCATCTATTTATATTATTAGGAAGTTTACTACAATTTTTCTGTATATTATTATATGTTATGTAAAGAATAAAAATAAAATAATATTAATTTTATCATAACAAAAAATAAAAAGCAAATGATGAAAAAATGTGATAAAATGAGAATAAATTAAAAAAAATTAGATAATGATATAAAAACAGACTTAGAACGTATTTTTTAACAAATAAGTAATTTGATAGAATTCTTATAATATGATAAAATACAAATAACTTAAAAAGAAACATATTAACACCCTGCGTAGTGCGTAAAGACAGAATTTTTAGAACCAACACACAATAAGAGGGGCCAATCTCTGAATATGGCGTGCAAACTTACACAATTTTGTAGTAAGAAGCCCAGTAGTATTTAGGTAGGCACCCACCTGTTTTTAGGAGCAGGTCCTTAAAAATTCAACACATCTGACGGCTAAGGCGGGGATAATAAAAAACTAAACCGGGGGACAGGTTAAAGTTTTCTCATTGTTTGGTCGTAGGGGCGACATAAATAAATTGGGAAGGTTTTGACCTGTCCCTCTTAGAAATAGACAGGAGAGTGGTTTTTTTGAAAAAATTAAATAATATAGAAGAATTAGAAAATATGGCAAAAAAAGTAAGAAGAGGAATAATAGAAGAAGTATATGAAGCACAATCAGGACATCCAGGAGGAGCTTTATCAGTTGCCGATATTTTAACAGTGTTATATTTTAACATATTAAATATAGACGAAAAAAATCCAAGCTGGGAAGAAAGAGACAGATTAGTGTTATCAAAGGGACATTGTTCACCAGCATTATATAGCTGTTTAGCCAATAGAGGATTTTTTGAAGAAGAAAAATTAAAAGATTTTAGAAAAATAAATAAAAAATTACAAGGACATCCAGATATGAAAAAAATACCTGGAGTTGATATGACAACAGGGTCTTTAGGCCAAGGACTATCAGCTGCTAATGGAATGGCTATTGCAGCCAAATTGGATAAAAAAGATTATAGAGTATATTGCATACTTGGAGATGGAGAAATCGAAGAAGGACAAGTTTGGGAAGCTGCAATGGCTGCTGCACATTACAAATTAGATAATTTATGTGTAATTGTTGACAATAATAATTTACAAATTGATGGGAAAATTGAAGACGTAATAAATCCATACTCAATAGAAGAAAAATTTAAAAGTTTCGGATTCCAAATTATAAATATAAATGGAAATGATATAGATGAAATAATAAAAGCTCTTGAAGTAGCTCAAAATGTTAAAGAAAAACCAACTTGTATAATCGCAAAAACAATAAAAGGAAAAGGCGTTTCTTTTATGGAAAATAAAGTAGAATGGCACGGAAAAGCTCCAAATAAAGAACAATATGAACAAGCAATAAAAGAACTTACTTAACCTTAATATATTGATTTCTAGTAAAAATAATAAAGTTTAAAGCTGATTTTAAAGGAGAAGAAAGAATGGAAGATATAAAAAAAGCAACTAGAGAAAGTTATGGAGAAACATTATTAGAATTAGGTGAACAAAATAATAATGTGGTCGTATTAGATGCGGATTTATCTGCTGCAACCAAAACAAATTTATTTGCACAGAAATATCCTGAAAGATTTTTTGATATGGGAATAGCAGAAGCAAATATGATAGGAACAGCTGCAGGACTTGCTACATGTGGAAAAATAGCATATGCGAGTACTTTTGCAGCATTTGCAGCAGGACGAGCATATGACCAAATAAGATGTAGTGTAGCATATCCTAAATTAAATGTAAAAATATGTGCAACACATAGTGGAATAACAGTTGGAGAAGATGGTGCTACACATCAAATGATAGAAGATTTATCAATGATGAGAACAATGCCAAATATGTTAGTTATGTGTACATCAGATGATTTACAAACAAAATGGGCAGTTCAAGAAATTTCTAAATATGAAGGACCTGTATATTTACGTTTAGCAAGAGTAAAAACAAGAAAAATATATGATGAAAATCAAAAATTTGAATTAGGAAAAGCTATTCAAATAGGAGAAGGTACTGATGCAACAGTTTTTGCAACAGGAGTAACTGTAGAACAAGCGCTACTTGCAAAAGATGAACTAGAAAAACAGGGCATAAATATTAGAGTAGTGGATATTCACACAATAAAACCAATAGATGAAAAAATGATTATTAAATGTGCACAAGAAACTAAAAAATTAATTTCGGTAGAAGATCATAATATTATTGGCGGTCTAGGAAGTGCAATTAGTGAAGTTTTGACAGATAAATATCCACAAAAATTAACAAGGCTTGGCATAAAAGATTGTTTTGGAATGTCTGGAAAAGCAGAAGAACTTGTTAAATATTTTGGCATAGATTCTGAAACTATAGTAGAAATATGCAAGATGTAACGTTATATAAAAATCAATATATTAATGTTATTAATAATGGTATAAAAATTTACATAAAAGTATGTGAATTATATGTGAATTTTTGTGCCAAAACTATTGCAAAATATGTAGATTATTGTTATGATAAATGAGTAAAAAATACAATAGAAAAATTATGCTTAAAATATAGAAAATGAATAAGGGAGAAAGCTAAATGATAGAATTTAGAAATGTTTCAAAAGTTTATGATACAGGAACAAAAGCAATCAAAAATGCTAATTTTGTAATAGATAAAGGAGAATTTGCATTTTTAGTAGGCTCTTCAGGTAGTGGGAAATCAACATTAATAAAATTAATATTAAAAGAAGAAGAACCAACATCAGGAAATATAATAATAAATGGAAAGGATACAACATTTTTAAAACCAAATAGAATACCATATTTAAGAAGAAGTATGGGAGTCGTTTTCCAAGATTTTAGATTATTACCAGATAAAACCGTATATGACAATGTAGCATATGCAATGTATATAGTAAGAGCAACACCTAGACATATAAGAAGACAAGTTCCGATGGTACTTTCTTTAGTTGGACTAAGTGGAAAAGCCAAAATGTACCCAAATGAATTATCAGGAGGAGAACAACAAAGAGTTGCGTTAGCTAGAGCATTAGTAAATAACCCATCAATGTTAATTGCGGATGAGCCGACAGGAAACCTAGATCCAGATACAGCATGGGACATTATGAACCTATTAAATGATATAAATATGAGAGGAACAACAGTTGTTGTTGCAACACATGCTAAAGATATAGTAAATGAAATGAAAAAAAGAGTTATACACATTCGCAAAGGCGAAATAATTAGAGACGACAAAAAAGGTGGGTATGATTATGAAATATAATAGATTAGGATATTTAATAGGTGAAGGTTTTAGCAACGTATTCAAAAACAAGAAATCAACAGGAGCTTCTCTTATGATTATGTGTGCAACAATGATTATATTTGGAATTTTTTTAATATTAGGTGAAAACATAAATCATTTTGTTGAACAAGTAGAATCTGCGCAAGGAATTCAAGTGTTTGTAAAAAACGAAGCAACGCAAGAACAAATACAAGAACTAGGAAGCAAATTAAAAGGTATAAATGGGGTAAACACTGTAGAATTTGTATCTAAAGAAGACGCCTTAAAGCAAATGAAAGAAAGATTTGGCGATAAACAAAGCTTACTAGACGGATATGAGGGAGAAAATAATATATTTACAGCATCATATGTAGTAACATTATCAGACTTAAAACAAAGTAAAACAGTACAAGACCAAATAAATACGTTTGATATGGTAAAGAAAATAACAAGTAAAGATGAAACAGTTTCAACATTAATAAACCTAGCCAATGGAATAAAAATAGTAACAGGAGTTATTTTAGTTTTATTAGTTGTTATATCAATATTTATTATTGCAAATACAATTAAACTTACAGTACACTCAAGAAGAAAAGAAATTTCAATTATGAAATATGTTGGAGCCACAAATGGATTTATAAGATGGCCATTTATTGTAGAAGGTATGATTATAGGAATACTTGCAAGTGCTATTTCAATTGTTCTTGTAGGTGGAGCATATAGTTTTATTGCGGAAAAATTAGTTAATTCAGAATTTATGCAAGTGATAAATATGAGCTTAATTAGTTTTAAGGATATGTTCAATTCAATTATTTTAGTATATATGTTACTAGGAATAGGAATCGGCGTCCTTGGAAGTATGATTTCTATGAGAAAATATTTAAAAGTATAAAGGAGCGAATATGCGTAGATTTTTAAGTGCAATTTTAGCTTTTATGATATGTAACTTTACTATTTTTTCATATGTATATGCAGAAAATGAAACTAATAATACAGCCAATAACACAGCTGCAACAGATTTGCAAACACAAAGAAACGAAATACAGAATCAAATGAACGAAGCTAATGAACAACTCCAGGGAGTGCAAAGTGATATATCAGAAAATTTACAGCAAGTACAAAAATTAGATGAAAAAATATCAACATCTCAACAAGAATTAGATGAATTAAATAAAAAAATAGAAAATTTACAAAATTCATCTAATGAAGTAGAAAACAGGTTAACAGAAGTACAAGGAAATTATGATAAACAGAAAAAGTTACTTGATTCGTATTTGGTAGCAGTACAAGAATCAAGTGATACGCAATATTTAGATGTATTGCTAGCATCTAAAAATATAACAGAATTTTTATCAAATTATTTTCTAATAACAGAACTTGCAAATTCTCAAATGGAATTACTAGAAGATATGCAAAACAAAAAAAATGAAATACAACAATCAAAAGAAAAGTTAGAAAAGAACCAAGAAGAATTAGCTGTAATAAAAGCAAATCAAACTAAAACCGCAACAGTACTAGAAAATACAAAGTCAGTAAGAGAGAACTTTATAGCTAAATTGTCAGACCAAGAAAAAAGTATACAAGCACAAATAGATGAATATTATAATCAATTTAATGCAATAAATAATGAAATTTTGCAATTAGCCCAAGGAGGTATTGCAACACCATATATAGGAGGTGTGTTAGCATGGCCTGTACCAGGCTACACAGTAATAAGCTCTAATTATGGAATGAGAACACATCCAATAACAGGAGTGTATAAACTTCATACAGGAGTTGATATAAGAGCTCCATTAGGCGCAACATTTATAGCTGCAAACGACGGAATTGTAACTAAAGCGAGTTATAATGGGGCATATGGAAATATGGTTATGATAGATCATGGAGGCGGAGTTTCAACATTATATGCACATGGTTCAGAAATTTTAGTACAAGTTGGTCAAACTGTAAAAAGAGGTGATCCCGTATTAAAAGTAGGATCAACAGGATATTCAACAGGACCTCATGCTCATTTTGAGGTAAGACTTAACGGAGTGGTAACAGACCCAATGCCATATATAACAAATGGATTAGTACCACAAACACAAAATAAAGATGAAAATACAGAAAATACTAATAATACAACTAATTAAAGTTGATAGGAGGAACGTATGAAAAAATTATCTTTAAAAATATTAGGAATTTTAATTATTGCAATATTATTACTACAAACATCAGCTGTGTTTGCAACAAGTGATAATACAATATTAAATTCACAAAAAAATGAAAACAATAAAAAAATAACAGAAAAACAATCAGACTTAGAAGATGTAAAAGAGGAAAAATCACAAACACAGCAACAAGTAAATGATTTAAGTACAAAAATTTCAGATTATCAGTCACAAATAGATGAGCTTGATTCTAAAATAAATGATTTAAATAATAAGATTAGTGAATCACAAACTCAATTAGATCAAAAGCAAGAAGATTATACTAAACAACAACAATTATTAAATGAAAGACTAGTAACCATGCAAGAATCAGGAGAAACTTCTTACTTAGACTTTATACTTAATTCAAGTAGTTTTACTGACTTGATTTCAAATTACTATTTAGTATCAGAAGTTGCAAGTGCAGATACAGATTTATTAACAAAAATACAAGACCAAAAGAAAGAAATAGAAACAGCTAAAACAGACTTAGAAAATAGCAAAAGGGATTTAGATACATCAAAAGCTGAAAAGCAAGGAGTTTCAACTCAATTACAAGCAGCTAAAAACGAGAAAAGTGCACAAGTTGCAAAATTATCTGATGACCAAAAACAAATTGAAGAAGAATTAGATGAATTGCAAGAAGCTAACAAACAAATTCAAAAAGAAATAAATGCTAATGTGGCAAAATATCAAGCACAAATAGCAGCATTAAATAAAGGTAATGGTAACTCAAAAGGAAATTCTGGAAGCAGCAACAGCGGAAGCGGCGGAAATTATAATGGTGGAGGAAGTGGAGTACTTGCAAGACCAGTAGCTAGTGGAAGCATAACAGCTGGTATGTATTATCCAAGTGGTTCATATCATGGAGCTATAGACTATGGAGTGCCAGCAGGAACTCCTGTATATGCAGCTGCAGCTGGAGTTGTTATTAAAACAGCTAATTTAACAACAAGTTATGGTACATATGTAGTAATACAACATGCAAATGGATTACAAACTTGGTATGCACATGGTACATCTGGCTCAATATGTGTATCAGAAGGACAAACAGTTTCAAGAGGACAACAAATAATGAAATCTGGAAATAGTGGACATTCAACAGGAGCACATTTACACTTTGAAGTAAGAGTTGCACCATATAATTATAATACTTGTCGTGTAAACCCAACAAATTATATGTAAGACATACATAAAAAAAGATAATTATAATATAATTACATATGGGCGGAAACCTTCCGCCCAAGTTGTTTATATAATAATATAAAATGTTTTTTGTTATTATATAAGCAACTTAAATCAAAAAACATAATAATCTAAAATATAGAGAAAGGAAGTTTTTAGAAGATGGAAGAAAAAAAAGGAATAAAAACCTATAAAGTAGTTATGCTTGTTATATTAGTAGCCTTTATAACATTTATATTAACCACAATAGGAATGTATAAATATTTTACAGATACAGGGTTTGGAAAGAGTTTAGTTTCAGCAGCAAATGAAAATAACGAAATTGCGACAGAATTGAATAAATATAGAAAAATAATCGACAAATATTACTTAGGTAATGTTGATGAAGAGAAATTAAAGGAAGGTGCAATTAAAGGATATATAGAAGGTTTAGGAGACAAATATAGTGAATATATATCAAAAGAAGATATGGAAGACTATATGGCAGATACAACAGGAAATTTTGTTGGCATTGGAGTTTATATGGCACAAGATACCAAAACAAATAAGATTATGGTAATATCACCAATAAAAGGTGGACCAGCAGAGAAGGCCGGTATTCAACCAGGAGATTACATATTATCAGTTGATGGAACTGAATATGCAGGAGATCAAATGTCAGTAGCAGCTAACAAAATAAAAGGAGAAGCTGGAACAACTGTAAAAATTAAATTTTTAAGAAATAACGAAACCAAAGAATATGAACTAACAAGAGAAAAAATAACAGTTAATCCAGTAGAAGGCAAAGTATTAGAAAACAATATTGGATACATAGAATTTTCATCATTTGACGAAGGAACAGCAGAAGAATTTAAAAATAAATATGAAGAATTACAAAAACAAGGAATAACATCATTAGTAATTGATTTAAGAAACAATGGTGGAGGAATAGTAAGCGAAGCTTTAAAAATAGCAGACTATATATTAAATAAAGATGATGTCATTTTGTATGAAGTTGATAAAAATAACAAAGAAACAACTGAAAAATCAACAAATAACCCAATAATTAATATGCCAATAGTAATATTAACAAATGGAAATACAGCAAGTTCATCAGAAATACTTGCAGGAGCGTTAAAAGACCACGGAAAGGCAAAAGTAGTTGGAGAAAAAACATATGGAAAAGGCGTAATTCAACAATTATTAACATTACCAGATGGAAGTGGATTAAAAATAACATCTGAAGAATATTTGACGCCAAACAAAACTAAAATAAATGGAGTTGGAATAGAACCAGACGAAAAAGTATCATTACCAGATACAGTTAAAAATGTTTTAAATGTAGAAGAAAAGGATGACACACAATTACAAAAAGCAATAGAATTATTAAAGTAAAATAATTAAGATGACTAAAAAACATATAAATGTAAAAAGGTATAGGGCCGTTGAAAAAACTAAATATTATGTAAGGAGGATATATGCTAGTTATACCAGAAACTGACATATAAATGAAATAATGAATTTACCAAATAAATTAACAATTTTTAGAATAATATTAGTTCCTATAATGGTAATAATTCCATTTTTAGGAATAAAAGGAAGAATATTTGGAATACCAACAGAATGGATAATAATTGATTTAATATTTATAATTGCATCAATAACAGATAAATTAGATGGCTATTTAGCCAGAAAAAATAATCAAGTAACATCATTTGGAAAATTTTTAGACCCATTAGCAGATAAAATACTAGTATTAGCAGCAATGGTAATGCTAGTAGAAATGACTAAACTACCAGCATGGATACCAATTATAGTGTTAGCAAGAGAATTTATGGTATCTGGATATAGGCTTATTGCTGTAGAAAAAGGTGGAGAAGTAATTGCAGCATCAAAATGGGGAAAATTAAAAACAGTAACACAAATGGCAGCAATTATACTAGCTTTAGTAGACTTGAATGCATTTGGAGAATGCTTCTCTGGAACATTACAAGGTGGAGATTTAGTGTTAAACTTAATTGTAACAATATTAATGATTATTCAAGTAATTGCAACTATTTTCTCAGGGGCTGATTATATGAAAGGCGCAAAAAAATATATGAAAGATTAATTTGAAAGAGTATATAAATGTAAGTCTTTATACGAATACTTATAAAATTGAAAATGAAAAAGGAAAAAAATGGGATTTGCCTTGACAAATTTCATTTTTTGCCGTAATATAGTAATGTTTCTAAAAATATTACCTAAAGAAGGGAGATAAAAACAATGGAAGAAAAAGAAGTAATTTTAACAAAAGAAGGTCACGATAAATTAGAACAAGAATTAAATTATTTAAAAACAGAAAAAAGAGCTGAAATAGCTGATAGAATAAAAGTAGCATTAGGATTTGGAGATTTGTCAGAAAATTCTGAATATGATGAAGCTAAAAATGCACAAGCAGAAAATGAAGTACGTATAGTTGAACTAGAAAACAAGTTAAGACACGCAAAAATAATAGATGAAAAAGACATAGACACAGAAACTGTACAAGTAGGAAATACAGTAAAAGTATTAGATATGGAATTTGACGAAAAAGTTGAATACACAATAGTTGGTTCAACAGAAGTAGATTTAGCTGAAAATAAAATATCTAACGAATCACCTTTAGGATCTGCTTTACTAGGAGCTAAGAAAAATCAAGTAGTAGAAGTAAATGCACCAGGTGGAGTAATTAAATATAAAATTTTAGCAATAAAATTATAATTCCTAATTTCTAATTTTAAAAGTATATAAAATATTAGAAAAACAGAAATGAGTAAAATAAAAAGTGAAAGATTAATTGTTTTAAATCTTTCACTTTTTATAATATACAGTATTATATAATATATAAGATTAGAATTGTTATTATATACTTACAGCTATAATATATTTTAGTATGATATATTAAATTTTAGTAGCAGAATCGAGAGCTAATTTAATCATATTATTTAAACCAGTTTCACGTTCTTTTGCTGTAGCAACTTCTGAAATAAATTTAGAATCAACTACACTCATTATACAACTAGCTTTTTTATTTAAAACTTTAGCTGTATATAATAGCGAAAAAGCTTCCATTTCCGCACTAAGAGGATTAAAATTTTCCGGAACTCTCTCTAAAAATTTATGGACATTAGTCATATAGACATCAAAGCAATCTGTGCAAACCGTATTTCCTTTATACAATTTTATATTATTAGTAGTTGCCGTATCTGATATTATAGAATTCAAATTATCATTTGAAGAAACAATATGGCAATCATCATTATTAAAAGTAAAAGCAAAATTACTCTCACTAAAAACTTTTTCTGCTAAAATAATATCAAATAATTTTAAATCAGGTGAATAACATCCACAAGAACCAATTCTAATAATATTTTCTACATTATATATTTTAAAAAGTTCATAAGCGTAAATTCCCATACTAGGCATTCCCATTCCAGAAGCCATAATAGTAATTTCTTTTCCTTTATAGTTACCAGTATAAGCATATGCACATCTTACACTATTTACAAGCTTATAATTATCCAAAAAATTTTCAGCAATATATTTAGCACGCAAAGGATCTCCAGGCATTATAACTGTTTTTGCAATATCACCTAAATTTGCTTCATTATGTGGTGTTGACATATAAATCACTCCTTTTCTTTTTTTCAATTATATC
>ENA-ORNP01001797-ORNP01001797.1-human-gut-metagenome-genome-assembly--contig:-NODE-1797-length-20366-cov-4.508001_pt1 | contig 20366 bp, 14 predicted proteins | sample MGYA00242119_ERZ509030 | MGnify/ENA primary metagenome ERZ509030 (study PRJEB26280, sample SAMEA2338708) | human gut metagenome | biome: human gut; feature: human-associated habitat; material: faeces... | reverse complement strand
TAGATGTAGGAAATAAAGCTAATTCATATTTATGTTCAAGCTATGCTTGGGATACGACAATAAAATTTATACAAACACATAGCGCTGCAACAAATTATGGTACTTCTAGAGATGGTCTTAATGAAAATTGGACCGATAAAGAAGTAAAAAATAAAAATGGAAATGTAATAAAACCATCTGGTACAGCTATGCGATTAAAAACAGGGTTAACAACACCAAGTGCTGATATATATGATATGGGAGGAAATGTAGCAGAATTTACTACTGAAATAAATCCGTTAATTACAAGGTCAATTTTCTTAAGAGGAGATTATTATTATGTAGGACTCTTTTTTGGAGCTCCAGGTGATAGATGGTTTACTCAATCAAATGCTATACGCGATGGATTCGGATTCCGTTCCACTTTATTTTTAAAATAATTCTTACTATTATCAGCATAAACCTGAGCAGAGTCCAAATTTCAAAATACATGATATTTTGAAAAATATGCAAAGTAGGAAATCAAAAGAAAAAAGGAGAATTTTAAATGTACAAAAATTCATTTTTTTATAAATCAAGTTTAGATATTAATAAGCAAAATAATCGAGGAATTACATTAATTGCACTAGTAATTACAATTATAGTTTTACTAATTTTAGCTAGTATTTCAATTTCAATGCTTACAGGCACAAATGGAATACTAACACAGGCACAAAAAGCAAAAGAAACAAACGATAATAGTGCAACAGAGGAAAAAGTAAAGTTAATAGCAACAACTACAAAAATGCAAGCTGAAATTGGAACATTAGATGCTAATAAATTAGTTGAAGAAATAACAACAAGTTATGGAGGAAAAGCAACAAAATCAGAAAATGGATTTCCAATAGCAGCAGAAATAGACGGAAAGAAATTTGAAATAAATAGTGACGGAAATATAGCAGTAAACAAAAACATAAAAGAGATAACAGGAAATGAAGAAACAAATACAATTACTCAAGATAGTCTAGGAAATAGAATAGTAGTTCCTGCAGGATTTGAAATAGTAAATCCAGATGATAATGTAATAGACGGAATAATAGTAAAAGATAAAATGCACACAAATACAGCAGGAAGTGAATTCGTATGGATACCAGTAGGAGATATAATAAGAGAAGATACAACAACAGTAAATATAGAATTAAATAGGTATATATTTGATAACAATGGAAGAGAAGTAAAGAAGGATTTAAATGAAATAGATGAGTTTTGGACAGAAAATACGGATGCAAATCATAATCATTATTATAAAAATACAATAGCTAAAAATATAGGAGATTTTATAACTAAAGCCAAAAGTAGCCATGGATATTATATAGGAAGATATGAAGCAAGAGATAAAAATGCAAAAACTGAAAGAACGGATTTAAGTAGTGTGACAAATCAAATAATATGTACAGCAGAGAATTATGTATATAATTATGTAACACAACCCCAAGCTGCAGCATTAAGTAGAGGAATGTATACAGGAACATCATTTGAAAGTGATTTAATAAATAGTTATGCTTGGGATACGGCAATATTATTTTTACAAACATTTGGTATTAATTCCAAATATTCAATACAAGCTAGTCTAAATTCAATCTTAGCAAATCAAGGAACAAACGAATTAACAGATACTAGTAAACAAGATAAAATATGTAATGTATATGATATGGCAAGTAACTGTTGGGAATGGTCAACAGAGACCTCTAGTTACAGCCCCTATCCTTGTACAGGGCGCGGTGGCTATTTCAACGACAGTAGCATATATACAAGCAGTCGAGGCTATTATCTCACAACCAGTAGCGACTCCGGCCGTTGTTTTCGTCCAATCTTATATTTATAAAATTGAATACTAACCTTTAAGTTATGAATACTATTAGTTCATAACTAATATCCTAATATGATTTGTGATACGAGATAATAATAAATACGGCTAAAGTGTATGTCTAGAACATTCTTAAAAAAATATTCGGATATCAAAAAGCAACAAATAGAACAATGATAATAATAAAAAACAAAATTGATTCTATCATTAAGAATTTTGAAATTTTATAAGAAACATTGAGCGTGTCGAATTCACTTGACACGCTTATAATGTAGCAATTTTACTATTATCATATCCATATATTAATGTGAATATCAACTGAGCAAATAGAGCATTGAATGTCAATTTTCCGTTATTTTCCAAGCGCGATTTTTATTTCTTTATTTACCTTTCCTTTTGTAACTTTTAAGGTAACTTCATCTCCTGGAGATTTTGTGTAAATATATTCTCGTAAGTCATTCATTGTATTTAATTCAACATTGTCTATGCTTGTTATAATGTCTCCTTCTTTTAGTTCTGTGTTGTCTGCTGGGCCATTTTTTGTGATTTGTGCTACATATATTCCTTTATCAAATGTTGCCATTTTAGCGTTATTTAAATATGGTATTACTTCTTTGTCATATGCATATATTCCAATTGTTGCTTCTTCAAAGGTTCCTGTCGTTTTAAATTTTTCTATTATTGGTTTTATTATATTTATTGGTATTGCAAACCCTATCCCCTCTGCTGATGATATTTTTACCGTATTTATTCCGATTATTTCTCCGCTTGGGTATATTAGAGGTCCTCCGCTATTTCCTGGGTTTATTGTAGCATCTGTTTGGATTAAGTCTGTCATATATGATGATTTTTCATTTTCATCTATTTTTATTGTTCTGTTTTTTGCACTGACAATTCCAGATGTTACTGTTCTTCTAAATTCATATCCTATTGGGTTTCCTATTGCATATACAGTTTCCCCTACTCGTATTTTGCTTGAATCTCCCAATATCATACATGGTAAATTTTTAGCTTCTATTTTTACAATTGATAAGTCTAAATTTGTATCACTCCACTCGACGGTTCCATCATAATTTATTCCGTTTTCTAGTGTTACGTAACATTTGCTAAATTTTTCTCCTGTTACGTGTGCATTGCTCACAATATAGCCATCTTCCGATATTATAAATCCTGTTCCAAGTCCTAGTTCAGTTTCCTGATTTTTAGAAAAAATACTGCTTCCTAAATTTTTTAATTTTGATATTCCTACTACTTTTTTTGTTGAATCTTCTATTACATCTGCTATTTTTTTGCTGTTTTCTTCTATGTTTTCCACAGTTTGTGCATTTGTTGTGGATTGTGTTCTTGTTGCTGTATAATTTTCGTTGTTTATTTCTATATCTTGATATGTAATATATAGGTAAAATCCTATTATTGATAGAAATATTATTATAATTACTGTTAGCAATAATTTGGTAATAATATTTTGAGTTTTTCTTTTCAAATAGCTCACCTCAAAATTATTATGTCCATTCTATTTTTATTTTAATCATAATTACAAAAAAAGATTCACCTTCTAAGTCTTAATTTTGTAATAAAAAACTTAATTAATGAATCTTTTTTATTTATACTTTTATTGTATTTTTTCTAATTCCTTATATCTCTTAACTTTTTGTGTTGTTGTTTTAGCAAATTCTTGTGTTGTTATCTCAATTTGTTTAATATGTTTAAAGTTTGGTACTTGTTCATTTATTTTTTTTATTTCTTCCCATATTTTTTCTTGATATTCTTCTTTAGTTCCACTTCCCAACTCTTTTTTTATTAAGTCCACATCATATACAATTTTCGCACATAACATTGTATCAGTTTTACTTTGTTCTCTTTGATATACTAGACTTTCTTTTACATATGGAAGTTTATTTATTAAAAATTCTATTTCTTGTGGATATACATTTTTTCCATTTCTTAAGACGATTATGTCATTTTTTCTTCCTGTTACATATAAGAATTCATCTTTGTCTAAATATCCATAATCTCCTGTTTTGAACCAGCCCTCTTTAGTAAATGCTTTTTTTGTTGCTTCTTCATTTTCATAATATCCACTTGTTATATTAGGTCCTTTTACTAGAATTTCTCCTATACCTTCTTCATTTGGATTGTCAATTTTTAATTCTATAGTGTCAAATATAAGTCCAACTGAGCCTGGCCTTTTTTCTTTATCTGTTTCAGCTGCTATTACAGGAGATGATTCTGTAAGTCCATAACCTTGGATTAGGCTTATTCCTAAGTTGTTGAATCCTACTATAGTTTCTTTATTCATTGGTGCTGCACCATATAAAACAACTCTTAGTTTTCCACCAAAATTGTCTAGAATTTGTTTAAAAAATACTCTTCTAAAGTCTATATGGCATTTTAACAATCCATTTGAAATTTTCGCTACTGTATTTATCAATTTTTCTTTTCCTTGGTCTTTTATTCCCTTTTGAATTTTTTTATACATTGTTTCTAAGACTAAGGGAACTGCAACTAATATTGTAACCTTATATTCTTGCATATTTTTTTGTATATATTTTAGGCCATCACAGAATGCAATTGTTGCACCACTATATGTACCATATAAAAATGTTATCATACATTCAAACGTGTGATGTATTGGCAAAAATGATAGTAATGTGTCTGTTGGATATATTTTTACCCAAGATGTAATTGATGAAAGGTCTGAACATATATTTTTTTGTGATAACATTACACCCTTTGGTTCACTTGTTGTTCCAGATGTAAATAATAATATCGACATTTTATTAACATCTGTTTTTACTTCATCATATTTTTTGCTTCCCTTTTCTAATAAATCATATCCATTTTCTAATAGATTTTCGAATTTTTCTATGCCTTCTATTTTCTCATTGTCCATATCAACTAACATATTTACTTTGTTTTGCTCATCTTCTTTTATTTTTAGCATTATGTCTGAATATTTTTTGTCAAATATTACTATTTCGGCTCCACTTCTTCTTACTAATGTCTCAATCTCATTATCTGGTAAAGCTTTATCTAATGGAACTATAACCATTCCACCTGTTGTAGCAGCCATATAAGTTATACACCATTCATATCTATTTTTTCCTATTACAGCTATTTTTTTATTTGCATAACCTAACTCTAACAAGCTTGTTGCAAATGCTTTTATATCTTTTACATATTGAGAATATGTTTTTTCTATATATTCTGGTTGTTTTGCTTCAGAATCTTTTTTATATTTGAAAGCCACATTATTAGGATATTTTTCTTGTACGTGTTTCATTACGTCCCTAAGTTCCTCTATTTTTTGTGGATTATAAACTTGTCTTTTTTTAGTACCTTTCAATTTCATCATCCCTTTATAATATATTATTAATTTATATTTGTATTTTATATTATTTTGATAAAATTTACAAGATGTATTTTTATTCTCCCCAAACATCTATTGGCAATATTATACAAATTTCCAGAAATTATTGCTTTTTTTTAAATTTATATATATAATCTTACTATAAAAATTATTTAAGGTGAGGTTTTATGGAAAATACATTTTATGATTTAACAAATGCCCAAAAAAGCATTTGGAACACTGAACTATTTTTTAATGGTTCTAACATAAATAATATCTGTGGAACAATTTGCTTAGACGAACCCCTTGATTTTAAGGATTTACAAAAAGCCTTAAAATTAATTATTGCGGAAAACGATAATTTCCGTACACAATTTACAATTAAAGATGGTTCTATTTATCAATCTTTTTTAGATAAGGTTGATTATGATGTTGAAATTGTTGATATTAATACTAAAGAAGATTTAAAAAAGTTAGAGAATACTATAATATCTCGTATTTTTGATATTTTAAACTCTAATTTATTCGATATAAAAATTTTTAGATATCCGGATTTGACTGGTGGAGTAATTGTTAATATTCACCATCTTATTTCTGACTCTTGGACTTTAGGTCTAGTTGCTAAAGATATAGTAACTAAATATACTATTGTCCATAATAAGCTTTCTAACACCCCAAACACAAATTCTTATATAAATTATATAAATTCAGAACAAAAATATATTGCTAGCTCAAAATTTGTAAAAGATAAAGAATTTTGGCTTAATTATTTAAAAAATAGGCCTGATTGCATCAGTATACCTAGTTTTTCTGATATACCAACAAATACAAAAGACTTAGGATTTAAAGGTGTTAGAAAAGTATTTAATTTAGATGATAAAATTGTTTGTAAAATTAATGATTTTTGTAAAGCTTATAATGTCTCTATGTATAACTTTTTAATGGCTATCTATTCTGTTTATATTGGTAGAATTAATAAATCTGAAGACTTTATTTTAGGCACACCTATATTGAATAGAACTTCTAGCGTCCAAAAAAATACTATGGGAATGTTTATTAATACAGTACCTGTTAGGGTTAAACCTACTGAACATATATCTTTTCTTGCTTTTGTTAATAATATTGCATTAAACTTTACCTCTATTTATAGACACCAAAAACATTCATACCAATATATATTAGAAGAACTAAGAAAAGAAGACCCTACAACACCTAATTTATACCAGGTTTTACTTTCATACCAAATCACAAAAACTACAACTAATGATAATATGAAATATTCTTGTGATTGGAATTTTACAGGTGCAGTTGCTGATGATATGGATATTCATTTCTTTGATTTGAATGATTCTGGAAGTCTTAATATTGCTTATGATTATAAAGTTTGTAAATATACAGAAGAAGATGTTGAAAATATACATAATAGAATTTTATATATGATTGAACAAGTATTGTTAAATCCAGGTATTTCTTTAAGTGAAATATCTATTGCAACACCTAAAGAATTAAAGGAAATATTAAATTTAGCTGCTAAAAATGATTGTGCTTATCCTTCTAATAAAACAATTTCTCAGTTATTTGAAGGCCAAGTAAATTTAACACCTGATAATATTGCTATAAAATTCAAAGATAGTTTTTTAACATACAAAGAATTAAATGAAAAAGCTAACCAAGTGGCTATTTTTCTAAGAAAATTAGGGGTACAACCTAATGATGTTGTTGCATTGAGATTAAATAAATCTCTTGAAATGGTTGTTGGCATTTTAGGAATTCTAAAAGCTGGTGGCTGTTATTTACCAATTGATTTGTCTTACCCTCAGGAACGTGTTTCTTTTATGCTAAAAGATAGTTTGGCTAAATTGTTTTTGACAAATAAATCACATGAAAAAGACCTTGAAATTCCAATAGATACATATGTTTTAGATATTAATTCTCGTAATGAAATTTATAAAAATCCTACTGATAATTTGGATTGTGTAAATTCTCCAGATGATTTAATATATATAATTTATACATCTGGTTCTACTGGAACTCCTAAAGGTGTTATGTTAAAACATCGCAATGTTGTACGCTTAATAAAAAATGAGAATTTTCAATTTGATTTTAATGAAAATGATGTATGGACTATGTTCCATTCTGTAGCTTTTGATTTTTCTGTTTGGGAATTATATGGAAGTTTACTATATGGTAGCAAGTTAATTCTTGTTCCAGAATTAACTGCCAAAGACCCAAATAAGTTTTTGCAATTGTTGAGAGATGAAAAGGTTTCTGTTTTAAATCAAACTCCTACATATTTTTATAATTTGCTTGATAGAGAATTGTTAAATGAAAACAACGATTTAGTTGTTAGATATATAATTTATGGTGGAGAGGCATTAAAACCAAATTTAGTAAAACCTTGGAAAGATAAATATCCTTTTACAAAAATTATAAATATGTATGGTATTACTGAAACGACTGTGCACGTTACTTTTAAGGAGTTGTCTAATGAAGATTTACTTTCTTCCAATTCAAATATTGGTAAACCAATTCCAACTTTAAAAGTTTTTGTAATGGATAAAAATTTACACATATTGCCTTATGGAGTTGAAGGGGAAATGTGTGTTAGTGGATTAGGTGTTTGCAAAGGATATTTAAATCGTCCTGAATTAAACAAAGATAGATTTGTTCCTAACCCTTACAACCCTAATGAGATTTTGTATCGTTCTGCAGATGATGCTTATTTAACTCCTGATGGAGATTTACATTATCTTGGAAGAATTGACAATCAAGTAAAAATTAGGGGATTCCGTGTTGAAACCGGAGAAATAGAATCAAAACTTTTAAGACATCAAAATATTCAAAAATGTGTAGTATTGCCTAAGAAAAATGGCGATTTTGATAGCTATTTAGTTGCTTATGTTGTTATGAATGAAAAACAGCCAATTAGTGAATTAAAAGATTATATTTCTAAATTGGTTCCATCTTATATGGTTCCTAATTACTTTGTTTTTCTTGATAATTTGCCACTTACAAGCAATGGAAAAGTCGACCGAAGAAAACTTTTAAGTATGGATGTTAAAATTGAGAAAAAGAAAAAATATGAGGCTCCTAGAAATGAATTTGAAGAAACATTCCAAGATATTTTGCAACATACTCTAGACATTAAACAAATTGGTATTGATGATAATATTTTAGAACTTGGTGCAGATTCCTTAACATTAATGAGGGTTACAATTGAATTATTAGAAAAGAATTTCATTGTTAATATTCAAGATATTTACGAATTTAAAACAATTAGAGAAATTTCAGATAATTTCTATTACCCTAAAAAATCCAATTTATATAAAAGGACTATTGCTAATAATGTTTACTTTAAATTTAGAGACAATTTTTCTTCTAAAAAAATCAAAGCAAATAATATACTTTTAACAGGTAGCACCGGATATTTGGGAATTCATATTTTAAATGAATTAATTACTAACACAAATGCTAATGTTTACTGTGTTATAAGAAATAAAAATCATAAATCGCCAGAAGAAAGATTGTCTGAAAAATTAAGTTTTTATTTTGGAAATAAATTGCTAAAACACTTACATAAACGTATATTTGTTTTAACTGCAGACATTACAGTTCCTCAATTTGGACTTTCTGATGAAGAATACTCTAAATTAGGAAATACTATAGATATGGTTATTCATTCTGCTGCATATGTAAGTCACTATGGAGACGAGCACTTATTTGAACTTATTAATGTAACTGGAACAAATAATATTATTGATTTTTGTAGTAATTTTTCAATTTACTTAAATCATATATCTACAACATCTGTTTCTGCATCTATTCCTGATTCTGAGAAACCAGTTGTTTTTGATGAACATTGTTTATATGTTGGTCAAAATTATTCAGATAACATTTATATAAAAACTAAATTTGAGGCTGAATATAATATCTGGGAAGCATTGCAAAATTCTAACTTAAAAGCTTCTGTTTATCGTTTAGGTAATATTAGTGCTAGATATTCAGATGGTAAGTTCCAAGAAAATGATGATAAAAACGCATTTTTAAATAGAGTTCTTACTGTTGCAAAACTTGATAAAATCGCAAAATCTTTTTCAAATTTAAAAATAGATTTGAGTCCTGTTGATTATTGTGCTAAAATTATTGTTAGACTTTGTGTGCTTTCAAGCAGTTATTCTAAAGTTTTTCATATCTATCACAATAAGTCTCTTAAATTTATTGATTTGATTAATAAGATTAAGCCTAAAAACGAAACTATATCAGAAGTTTCAGATGATGAATTTTACAAATACATTAAGAACAAGGGTGATATTTTAGGAATTATTAATGATTTAACAAGTAATAGTTCTACATATAATTCAAATATAGAAATGAAAAATAAATTTACTATTAACTATATGAAAAACGTAGATTTATCTTGGCCTGAAATTAACACAAAATATATTAATAACTTTTTTACTAAATTTTTAACAAAAGGAGATTAAACAAATGAAGAAAAAATTTAATTCCTGTATATATAAAATAATTGCTTTATACTTAGGAATTCCAGCTTTAATAGCTATGGGGCTATATAAATTTTTGCCTATTATATTAAACTATCCACCTAACAGCATAGACAATACATTTCAGCTGGAATTTGACGGAATTACATATACACAGCAGTATGTACTTCTTATATCTTTAATAGTTGCTTGCAGTTTAGTTGTTCTTTTTATTAGAGCTTATAGAATTCACAAGCAATTAGTAAAACTAGAAAATGTCAAATTGGATAGAACGGAAAAAATAAGCATTTTGCTACGTGTTAGAAGATTTTGTTATGACACACCTTATTTATTATATGTGTTAGAAATATTATTACCATTAATTTTTCTACCTATCACATTTATGCTAATTAAGGCCTACCCATTAACAATATTAAAAATTTGTCTAACCTACATATCTTTCTTTACGTTAGCATCTGTAACCAGTTTCGTTTTTGCTAAAAATGAATTTGGTTATATTATAACTTTATTAAATGATGAATATCCTGATATTATGCAACAAATTGAACAGCAATCTTCTAAAAAAAGAAGTAAGATAAAATCACTTACAACAAAATTAATTTTACAATTTATTCCACTAGTAATGGTTTCTTTAATCTTCTTATCTTTAGTTGGTTATGTACAAGCTTCCAAAAAAACTGGTGATGTGTATTATGACTCATATTTAACTATGTTTTCTAATATTTTTGATGATGTATTTTCTTCTAAAGAAGAAGTTCTACAAACATTGAAAAACACAACCTTATTAGATAGTTCACATCAATACTTTATTGTAAATAGTGATGGCACTTATATTGCCTCTAACAATGGAAAACTAGAACCATTTTTCATAAAATATGTATTAGATAATTCCGAAAAAGAAGGCAGTAGAGCTTTTGATTATTTCTGCCTTGATACTGAAGGAATTGCTATAAAATGTCAATTAGCTAATGGAGATTATTGCTTTGCTGGGGTTAGATATGATACAAGCCAACCAATGTTTTTAGAGATAATTTTAGTTTGTGACTTATTACTATTTGTATTAATATTCTGTATCTTATTTTATGTTGCACATTCTGTATCTGCTGAAATCAGAACTGTTGCATCAAGATTAAAAGATATAGCATCTTCTAATGAAAATACTATCGATTTAAATAAAAAATTAATTGTTACATCTGAAGATGAGTTAGCAGACCTATCTCTTGCTTTTAACCAAACTCAGATATTTACAAAACACAATATTAATCAAATTAGAGATAACCAAACAATGCTTATGGAAAGGGAACGTTTAGCTTCGCTTGGTCAATTAATTGGTGGAATTGCACATAACTTAAAAACACCTATAATGTCGATATCTGGCGCTGCTGAAGGATTATCAGATTTAGTTAAAGAATATGATTCTTCAATTGATGACCCTGAAGTAAATAGTCAAGACCATCACGACATAGCTAAAGATATGGATTCTTGGATTGTTAAGATTAAAGAATATACTGAATATATGTCAGATATTATTACTGCTGTTAAAGGTCAAGCTGTTACTTTATCTGAAACAGAGAATATGACTTTTGATGTTGAAGAATTGATTAAAAGAGTTAATATTTTAATGAGGCACGAACTTAAAAATGCACTAGTTTATTTAAATATTTCTATGAAATCAGATGAACATACTCAAATTAATGGTGACGTTAATAGTCTTGTTCAAGTTATTAATAATATGATTTCAAATGCAATTCAATCTTATGAAGGAAAAACAAATCAAACTATTGATTTGATAGTTGAAAATGACGATAAAAACTTATATATATCAATTAGAGATCATGGTTGTGGTCTGCCTAAAAAAGTTAAAGATAAATTATTCAAGGAAATGATTACAACTAAAGGAAAAAACGGTACTGGTCTTGGATTATATATGTCTTATTCAACAATAAAAGCTCACTTTGGTGGAGATATAACATTTGATTCTGTTGAAGGTCAAGGTACTACTTTTACTATTACTTTACCATTGTAACTTTATGCATATGATATATTATTAAGGGTTTTAAGTAAAAAAATATTGCTTAAAACCCTTGCTTTTTGCCCTTTTTATTAATATAATGGTTATGAAAATATATTATTATGAGGTACAGCATATGAGAAAAGGATTACAAAACGTTCAAAACCCTGAAAACAATGGTTACAAAATTATAGCTGTTGATGATGAAGAAGGGATTGTAGATTCTTTATCAATATTTTTAAAAAGGTCTGGTTACCAATTTGTTGGTGTTACTGACCCACTTGAGGCAATAGAAAAAGTTAAAAATGAACATTTTGATTTAATGGTTCTTGACTTTATTATGACACCAATTCACGGTGATCAAGTTGTTGAGGAAATTAGAAAATTTAACAAAGATTTATATATATTGTTACTAACAGGTCACAAGGATTTAGCTCCACCTTTAGAAACAATTAGGAGATTAGACATTCAAGGTTATTGTGAAAAAAGTGACAAATTTGACCAATTATTATTATTAATTGAGTCTGGTATAAAATCTATTGCTCAAATGAATCAAATTAAAAGTATTAATGAAGAATTATCTGATACATATGAAAAATTAGAACAAGCTTATTTAGAAAGTATCCAAACTTTACGTTATACTGTAGAGGCCAAAGATACATACACAAGAGGCCATTCTGACCGTGTTTCTGAATATTCTGTTCTTATAGGAAAATATTTAGGATTGCCAGAAGCTGATTTAGACACATTAAAAATCGGTGGTTTATTCCATGACATTGGAAAAATCGGCGTGCCTGATGCAATTCTACAAAAAAACGGAAAACTTGATGATGATGAATATTCTCAAATTAAACAACACCCTAATATTGGTGTGCACATTTTATCACATGCAAAAATTTTCCAAAATATTTTGCCAATTGTAGAACATCACCATGAAAAATATGATGGTACAGGATATCCTAGCAGATTAGCTGGTGAAGATATTCCATATTTGGCTAGAATTGCAGCTGTAGCTGATAGTTTTGATGCAATGACTTCAAAACGTGCTTACAGAGATTCTTTGCCTATTGATGTTGTTATTGCTGAGTTTGAGAAGTTTAGAGGTACTCAATTTGATCCTAATATTGATGATGTTTTCTTGGATATTTTGAGAAATCATTATGATGAAATTGAGGAAATTAGAGATAAATATATGGCTGATTAGGAATATTTTTAATCTGTTGACATATAATATAAAATAAGAATATATTTAGCTTAAGCAAACAAACTGTTCAAAATAGTTTTAAAAAGACTAGGTGTCTCATACCTAGTCTTTTACCTTTTAAACTTTCATTGATAATCCAACTTTTTGTCTATCTTTATCTATCTTAATAACTTTTACTTTTACAATATCACCTACTGAAACTAAATCTGATGGATTTTTTATAAACTTATCACTCATTTCTGAAATGTGTACAAGTCCGTCATGTTTAACTCCGATATCTACAAATGCTCCAAAATCAATTACATTTCTTACTGTACCTGTCAATACCATTCCTTCTTTTAAGTCTTCTAATTTTAAAACATCACTTCTCAAAATAGGTTTTGGCATATCTTCACGAGGGTCTCTTCCTGGTTTTGATAATTCTTCTACTATGTCTGATAATGTCATTTCGCCTATTTCTAGTTGTTTCGCCATTTCTTCTACATTTATTGTTTTTAATTTTTTTCTTAATTCTTCTAGTTTTTCTTTATCCTTTAAATCTTTTTTATCAAATCCCATTGTTTCTAATAATTTTTCTGTTGCTTCATAACTTTCTGGGTGAACTGCTGTTACTTCTAAAGGATTATCTCCGTCTAATATTCTTAAGAAACCTGCACATTGTTCAAATGCTACTTTTCCTAATTTAGGTACTTTTAATAATTGTTTTCTATTTTTTAATTTTCCATTTTCGTCTCTATATTTTACAATATTTTTTGCTATTGTATTATTAATTCCTGATACATAAGATAAAAGTGATGGTGTTGCTGTATTTACATCTACTCCTACTTTATTAACACTATCTTCTACTACAGCTGTTAAGCTTTCAGATAATTTCTTTTGGTTTACATCATGTTGATATTGTCCTACACCAATAGCTTTAGGGTCTATTTTTACAAGTTCTGCAAGTGGGTCTTGTAAACGTCTAGCAATAGAAATAGCTCCTCTTATTGATACATTTATATCTGGATATTCTTCTGTTGCAAGTTTTGATGCAGAATATACTGATGCTCCTGCCTCACTTACAATTACATAATGAACTGATCTTGATGCTTCTTTTATCATGTCTGAAACAAACATTTCAGATTCTCTTGAGGCTGTACCATTTCCAATTGCAATCATATCAATTTTATCTTTGTCAATTAATTTTAGAAGTTCTTTTTTAGCACCTTCAACATCATTTTGAGGTTCTGTTGGATATACTGTTGTATAGTCTAAAACTTTTCCTGTTTCGTCTATAACTGCAATTTTACAACCTGTTCTATATGCAGGGTCAAATCCCATAACAGTTTTTCCCTTTATTGGTGCCCCTAACAACAATTGTTTAGAGTTTTTACCAAATACTTTTATAGCTTTTTCTTCAGCTTTTTCTGTTAAATCTGAACGGATTTCTCTATCTATTGAAGGTTCAATTAATCTTTTGAAACTATCTAAAATTGTGTCTTTAAGCATTTGTGTGAATTGAGTTTCACCTTTTAATATGTCTCTTTCAATATATTTTAATATTTTTTCTTCTGGTTTGTCCAAAGAAACTTTTAAAAAGCCTTCTTTTTCGCCACGGTTTATTGCCAAAATTCTATGGCTTGGAATGTATTTTAAAGCTTCTTGATATTCATAATACATTTCATAATTTGACTTTTCCTCTGCTTTTGAAGCTTTTGTTACAATTGTTCCTTCTCTATAACATAATTTTTTAATTTCTTTTCTGTATTTTGCATTATCTGAAATTGTTTCAGCAATAATGTCTAAAGCTCCTTGTATTGCATCTTCTGCGGTTGCTACAACTTTGTCCTTATTTTTCTTATCTTCTTCTGATAGGCTGTCAATATTTACATATTGTTTTGCAATTTCATTTATATTTTTTGTTTCCTTTTGTTCTAAAATAATATCAGCAAGTGGCTCTAATCCCTTAGCTTTAGCAACTGTTGCTCTTGTTTTCTTTTTTTGTTTATATGGTCTATAAATATCTTCTACTTCTGCCAAGGTTTTTGCAATAGCTACAGCTTGTAAAATTTCGTCTGTTAGTTTTCCTTGTTCATCTATAGATTTTATGATTTCTTCTTTTCTTTGCTCTAAATTTCTTAAATATGTTAATCTTTCTCCTAAATCTCTTAATGTTTCGTCACTTAGTCCTCCTGTTACTTCTTTCCTATATCTTGCGATAAATGGAATTGTATTACCTTCGTCAATTAATTTGATTGTGTTTTCTACTTGTGAATTTTTTACACCTAGTTCTTGTGCAATTGTTACTACTATTTTATCCATTTTTTCTTCCTTTCATGATTTTGGGGACGGAGCAAAAAATCATTTTATAAAATTACTTTTGTCATTAAATTGTTTTTTTATTAACTCTTTTAAATTACGATTTTCTGTATCTTAAACTCATAATGTAAAATTATTTTAGTCTCTCCATTACCCCTTTTGTAATATCAAATTTTTTCATTATGTCTGTATATTTTATGCTGTGTTCTTCCTTTAGATATTTTATTAGCCTTTTTAGTATATCATTTTTCTCAAAAATTTCAAATACTTTTACATTTTCTTTTCTTAAAAATTCTTCTATTAAATTATTAATAATTTCATTTGGATTGTTTTCAATATCTATAAAATTTCCATATTGAATTGAAGATTCTAAAATAAATTTTAATTCTTGTTTTGAAAAAATACCTTCTGTTTGATTTTCTTGACTTTTTAAATATTTATATGATGAAAATTTATATTTTCCAGCATCTTTTACTAATCCTGCTTTTACTGGATTTTGATGTATATACTTTATACACTGTATTAATTGTCTTTGACTCATTATAGGCTGAGTTTTGTATCTATCTCTAAAAACATATCCTACCCTTTCTTGCATAAAATTATAATATTGTGCATACATTCCATTGGTTTTTTGCATGAATTTTGATAGTTCTTCTATATTGTCTGTCCTAATTAACAGGTGTGCGTGGTTGTTCATTATACAGTATGCTATAATTTCTACCTTTCTTTCTTTTTGTGTTTTCTCCAATATTTTTAAATATCTTCTTATGTAGTTTTCTGTTTTAAAAATACTTTCTTTATTAATTCCTTGTATCATTACATGAAAAAAAGAAGTATTCAGATTTTTTCGAACTTGTCTTGATATTTTTATCACTCACTTTCTTTTATCTTTTTACTTCTTTTTACAATTCAAATATGTTTATTTAATTTTTATTTTGTGAATCTTATGTAAATTTTACATTTAATATTTTGCACTTTAAATTATTATAATAAAATCCACATTATCTAATTTTATTTTCTGAAACACGATTATACTTTTATACTCTATTCTCTTAGCATATATTAAAATGATTTTTTGCTCCGTCCCCAAAATCATTCTACTCCTAAATATTCATTATATGTTATTTCTCTATCTATCACTTCGCCGTTTTCTTTTATATCGATTATTCTATTTGCAACTGTTTGTGTTAATTCATGGTCATGTGATGTGAATAAAATATTTCCAGTAAATTTTTTCATTCCTTCATTTACAGATGTAATACTTTCCATATCTAAATGGTTTGTTGGTTCATCAAATATTAGGAAGTTTGCTCCTGATAGCATCATTTTTGATAATACACATCTTACTTTTTCTCCACCTGACAATACATTTACTTTTTTCAATGCTTCATCTCCTGAGAATAACATTCTTCCTAAAAAGCTTCTTATATATGTTTCATCTGGGTCTTTTGAGTATTTTCTTAACCATTCTGTTATGTTTTCATCTGTTTCAAACAAGTAGTTATTATCTTTTGGGAAATAATTTGTTGTTATTGTTGTTCCCCATTCGATTTTTCCTTCGTCTGGTTCTAGTTCTCCTGCAATTATTTGGAATAATATTGTTTTTGCAAGTTCATTGTCTGCTAAAAATGCTATTTTATTTCCTTCTTTTACACTAAAAGATATGTTGTCTAATAATTTTACTCCATCTACTGTTTTAGATACATTTTTTACCTGTAAAATTTCTTTTCCTGGTTCTCTATCAGGTTTGAAGTCTACATATGGATATTTTCTGTTTGATGGTTTTATTTCCTCTAATTGAATTTTTTCTAATGTTTTCTTTCTTGATGTTGCTTGTTTTGATTTTGATGCATTTGCACTAAATCTTGCAATAAAGTCTTGTAATTCTTTGATTTTTTCTTCTTTTTTCTTGTTTTGCTCTCTTGCTTGTTTTTGTGCTAATTGACTTGATTCATACCAGAAATCGTAGTTTCCTGGATATACTTTTATTTTTCCAAAGTCAACATCTGCTATATATGTACAAACTTTATTTAAGAAATATCTATCATGTGATACTACTATTACAGTGTTTTCGAAATCTATTAAAAATTCTTGTAACCATTCAATACTCTTTAAGTCCAAGTCATTTGTAGGCTCGTCTAGTAACAATACATCTGGATTTCCAAATAAAGCTTGTGCTAGTAGCACTTTTACTTTATCTCTTGCTTCTATTTCTTTCATATATTTATAATGGTTTTCTGGAATAATTCCTAAATCATTTAAAAGTTTTGATGCATCTGATTCTGCATTCCATCCATCTAGTTCTGCAAATCTTTCTTCTAATTTTGCAGCTTTCATTCCATCTTCTTCTGAGAAATCTGGTTTTGCATATATTGCTTCTTTTTCTTTCATTATGTCATATAATTCTTTATTTCCCATTATTACTGTATCTATTACTGTAAATTCTTCAAAAGCATAGTGGTCTTGCTTTAACATTGAAAGTCTTTCACCTTTTTCTAAAGATACATCACCTTTACTTGGCTCTAACTCTCCTGATAACACTTTTAAAAATGTTGATTTACCAGCTCCATTTGCTCCTATAATTCCATAGCAGTTTCCTTTTGCAAATCTTATATTAACATCTTCAAATAATACTCTTTTTCCAAATCTAACTGTTACATTGTTTGCACTTAACATTTTACTTCCTCCTAGTTATTAGTCTTTGGTATTATACTATATTTTTCTTGTATTTTCAAGGTTCATATTGATAACGCTATTCCATTAATGTATATTATTGTTGCCGACTTGCTTAGAGGCAGGAAGGAGGTTGCTCATTGAAACCATTTATAAAATTGCTAGCATTATATGTTATTTACTTATTAACATTTTATTTTAAAGTGTATTGTCCGATGTCTGGCTCAGTAAATACAGACTCATCTACGGTATTAAAATTGTATTCTTTTTCTGTTATTTGTTTATCCATAATATTTTTTATAGCAATTCCTGTTTCTTTATCTACATATACTTCATTTTTTTCAGTTCCATTCATAAAAAGAGGTGACATATAATTAGTTATAGAATAACAGTCTTTTCCGTTATAATTAGTAGATTTTATTACTGCAAATGTACAAGCTAATAGTGTTTGCCAGTCATTGTCTGTTTCTAAAGAGTTTGTTAATTGTACATTTATTGTATTAGCAGCATTTAATTGTGCTGTTTTAGAATCCTTTGCATCCCAGAAAAAATCACATCTTTCACCATTATTATATTGTGACATTTTTATTACTTCTCCATTAGAATCTGTCCTTTGTAAAATCACAGCTTGCTTGTTTCCGTCTTGATAATAATTGATTAAAACATTCGTACTGTCATCTGTAAATGTTTGATTTATTGTTGCTGAAAAGTTTGAAATGGATGTATATTGTGCTATTTTATTTTGCAAACCTTTTACTATAATAAAATTCCTTAGAGTATAGAGTACAAATATAGCTAGTACTATTAATATAATTAATAAAATAATTTTAAATGTTTTTTTCTTGTTCATAAAAAACTCCTCCTATATTTTTTGTATAATTATATCATATAAGAGAATTTTTTGTTTGATTTTTTCACTTTTTTATTAATTGGCAAAATATTATAGACAAATAAAAATCAACCACTTTTGGATTTTAAAACCCTAAAGTGATCGATATATTATTTTTTTAATCATCAAACAATAATTTTATTCCCCATAATCCAGATATTCCAACTAATCCATATACTATTCTAGATATAACTGACATTTCGCCAAATATTGTTGCAACTAAGTCAAATCCGAAAAATCCTATTAATCCCCAATTTATAGCACCAATTATTATTAGCACTAATGCTATTTTATCAATGACTTTCATGTTTTCCTCCTTTTGCTTTGTTTTTCTTATTATGTGTTATTTTATTGTATTTATTCTAAAAAAAATGAAAAAGCGAGAAAATTTCTGAAAAAGCAAGAAAAATTAACCAAATATTTATAAAATCCCTTATTAATCAAAAATATAAAAATTGACTACTTAGTATTTATTAATTTATAATTCATAAAAACATTTTAATGCAGAATATTTTATATATTTTTGATAAAAATATATAATAGTAGGAGTGGTATATATTATGGATAATAATCAGATTTTAAAATTAGAAAATTTATTTAATAGTTTATTAAATAGAGAGGTTAAATTAGCTTTTGCTGGATGTTTAGAAGGTTCTTGTTATATTTTTTCTTTTAGCTATTCTATTACTCTTGATTTATTAACTATTGATGATTTAACTAATGAAAATTATTTTAAATTTAATCTTAACCAAGTTTATAATATGGATTTTGAAGATGCTAAAGTAGTTTTTTATCTTGATTATGATGTTATTATTACTATTTTTTATTAGCTTTATAATATTAATAAAAATGTCCAGAAAGACATTTTTTTATTTTCTTGTTTTTTCTAATTTCTTTTTGTCATTTTCATCTAAGTTTTGTAAACTAAAATTAAGTAATGATATTACAACTTTATTAAACGATAAATTTTTTATATTAGCTAATGATTGTATATCTTCTACAATATTTTCAGGTAATCTGAGTGTTTTACTTATTCCACTATGATTTTCTGGTATTTTTAATTTATTCATTCCTATCCTCCTTTGCAGTTATTTTACAATAAAATATGGTGTAAATATGCACCTACTTTTGCTTGCAATATAGAAAGACTTATGATAAAATTTCACTGATCATAACAAAAGTGTCGTGTTTCTTTTAATCAAAGAAAAGTATAAAAAGTAAAAATAATGAAAAACTAAAGAAAAAGGAGATGTTATATAGTTATGAAAGTGGTATCAAGTGAATCAAATCGGATTTAAATCCAATAATGAAATAAGAAAAATAGAAAACAGACAAGGAATTACATTAATTGCTTTAGTAATAACTATTGTAGTTTTGCTCATTTTAGCAGGTGTTTCAATTTCAATGCTAACAGGTGAAAATGGGATATTAACGCAAGCAAATAAAGCGAAAAAAGCAACAGAAGAAGCCGCAAAAGAAGAAAATTCAGCATTAAGTAGTTTAGAGGACTATATGATAACAGATGGGAGTTATAACAAAGAAACTGGTGTAAATGAACCCCGTTTACTTAGCGGAATGAAAGAAGTAATGTTTAAATTGCCTAGTGGAAGTGACA
>ENA-ORNP01001795-ORNP01001795.1-human-gut-metagenome-genome-assembly--contig:-NODE-1795-length-20393-cov-4.184581_pt1 | contig 20393 bp, 17 predicted proteins | sample MGYA00242119_ERZ509030 | MGnify/ENA primary metagenome ERZ509030 (study PRJEB26280, sample SAMEA2338708) | human gut metagenome | biome: human gut; feature: human-associated habitat; material: faeces... | reverse complement strand
TTTTCAATAAATCTTGTTCTATTTTTATTGGCTCTTTTTCACTGGACAGTCCTAGTAAATTTGATATTCTTTTTACATGTGTGTCTACTGCAATTCCTTGCGCATCTCCAAATACTTCTAACATTATTACATTTGCACTTTTTCTACCTACACCTGCAAGGCTCATTAATTCCTCCATCGTTTTAGGTACTTTTCCACCAAATTTTGTTAGAACTTGATTAGCACATAATTTTATATTTTTGGCCTTGTTCTTATAAAATCCACAAGGATGTATGATTTTTTCTAATTCTTCTATGTCAATATTGGCATATTCCTCTATTGTTGGACATCTATTAAATAATTCAGGGGTAGTTTTATTTACTCTTTCATCTGTACATTGTGCTGAAAGCATTACGGCAACCACTAATTCAAATGGTGTTTTAAAATCCAGGCTACATCCTGCCTCTGGGTATGTTTTTCTTAATATTTTTACTATTTCTGATGCTTCACTCTTTTTCATTTTTTAAAACTTTCCTTTCTTGTTTTACTTTAGCATCACATTGAATTTATTTCTTTAAGCTAAAGCTTATTACTTTAATATATATTCTATAAAATTTCTCCAATTTAGTCAATTCATTATACATAAAAGGAACTAATAAATATTTCTGCTCATATTATATAAAAAAGGAGGTAGTAGAATGAAACATATATTTCAAAAAACTTTAGCTGTATGCTTAATTGGGCTAGGTCTTGGCATTTTATTAGTTTTATTGCTTCCTATAACAGGTTGGTTATTTGTTATTGGTGTTGCTGTTATTTGTACAGGATTTATGTGGCTTGCGTGTTAAAAGGAGGTTTTACATATGACTATTGTTGTAAAAAAAGTCCCAAAATTTTTAAAGGGATTTGTTAAATTAATATTTGGAATTAAAGATTAAAATATTATTATTCCATTGACAAATTTGCTATAAAGATATATATTTTCTATATAAAATATATGGACTTATAGCAATTCGTTTTTGTGCAGTCCATCAAATTAAATTATAGGAGGTTTTTTTATGTTAAAAAACAAAATTACAAAAATTGCTATGATTTTGCTACTTTCTCTATCTCTTATAGTTCCAATTGTAAGAGCAGATGATAACGAAGCAGAACCTATTAGCGATACATCTCAGGAAAAAGCTGTAGAAGCAACACAAGGTAATGATGCTACAGCTGAAACTACTACTCAAAACTCTAATGATTCAATGAAAAAGAGTGATGTGTACTTAACAGGTGACAATGTTACAGTTGATTATATTGTTGATGGTAATCTTTTCATCCTTGCAAATACTGTAACTATAAAAGCTCAAATTGGTGGAGATGCTTTTATCTGTGCAAAAACTATTAATATAGAAAAGGAAGGTTATATTTTTAGTAATTTATTTGCAGCAGCAAATGAAGTAAATATTTCTGGTGTTGTATATGACTTATATACTTCAGCTAATACAGTAAATGTAACTGGTTATATCTATCGTGATGTTAGATCCTCATCAGGCACCTTTAAACTTTCAGGAGTTATTGGAAGAAATGCTTACCTTTCAGCTAAGAATATTGAATTTCCATCAAACGAAGATGGTCAAAGTGAAGTAACTTCTAAAGCTACTATTTATGGAGATTTAAATTATTCTTCTAATTCTGAAAAAACAGTACCAGATGGAACTGTTAATGGAAATATTAACTATAATCCAATAACAAGCACAACAAATTCAAAATCTGTTTCAAATTATATTTTAGCTTTAGGCAGATTTATTGTAACTGTTTTGATTATCTGGTTATTATATTTATGGCTAGCTCCAAAATTCTTAGAAAATGTTGGAACTTCAGTTTCTAAAAAGATGTTATCTACTGTATGTTCTGGAATTCTAACACCAATTGTTTTTGTTATAGCACTTATCTTACTACTTATCTTAGGTTTGACTTCAAATATTGCTATAATTGCTTCAATGCTATTTGCTGTATTAATAATGATAAGTGGTGCAACTACTATAATTGCTATGAATAATTTAGTTTGTCAAAAATTTAAAATAGAAAAAAAGACTACAACATTCGGAATTCTAATTATTACATCTGCTGTAATTTGGTTACTTGAACTAATACCAATTCTAGGTTCTATTGTTAGATTTGTACTTGTTGTAATTGGTCTTGGATTATTAGTAAATTATATACTTCCTAGTAGTGAAAAGTCTAATAGAAAAGCAAAAAAGACTGAAAAAGAAAACTAAAAATAATAAAAAAACTAAAAAAAATAACTAGTCACTTACCGCGACTAGTTATTTTTTATTCTTTTAATTCATCAATAATAACTTTATAATCTTTTGCCATTAATATTGCACTACCTGCAACTAATACATTGGCACCAGCCTCTTTTGCCTTTGAAGCAGTCACCAAATTAATTCCACCATCTACTTCTATGTCTATTTCAATGTTATTATTTTTAGTATATTCTTTTAATTTTGCAACTTTTTCTAAAGTTTCTTCTATAAGTGTTTGCCCACCTTTTCCTGGCTCAACTGTCATAACTAAACACATATGAATATATGGTAAAAATTCGTATATTTCTTCTATTTTTGTTTCTGGTTTTACTGCTAAACCTACCTTACAATTACATTCTTTTATATATCTTATATTTTCATATACTTCTTCTTTATTTTTACAGGCTTCATAATGAAATGTTATTATATTGGGTTCTACTGCTGAGAAGTCGTCAATTGCATCTTTTACATCTTCTACCATCAAATGAATATCTAGTGGTAAATTTGATATTCTTTTTATATATGATGCATTTTCAAACATCTTTTGATATGTATTATTTTTAACAAATTTTCCATCCATTACATCTATATGAAAATAATCTGTTTTTGCAACTTCTAATGCAAAAAATATTTTTGATTCTTCTCCTTTTTTTGTTCCAAGTATTGATGTTGAAACTTCTACCATTTTTTCCTTTCCTCCTTTTGCTTTAATTCTTCATATATTTTACAAAATCTATTATATCTTTCTTGTTCTATTTTTCCCTCTTTTACCGCCTTTTTTATTCCACAACTTTGCTCTTTTATATGTGTACATCCAACAAACTCACATTCAGGTATATATTGCTCAAATTCTTTAAAATACATTGCTAAATCTTTGCTCTCTATTTCTGATATATCAAATGTTGAAAATCCTGGTGTATCCGCTATATATGTGTTTTTATCTATTTCATATAATTTGGTTGATGTTGTTGTGTTTTTTCCTCTTTTATTTTTTTTGCTGATTTCTCCTTCTTGTGTCATTTCATTATCAAATATAGCATTTATTAATGTCGATTTTCCTACCCCTGAATTTCCTGAGAATGCATTTATATTATCTTTTAATTGTTCTATTAGTTTTATTACTCCTTTTTGAGTTTTTGCTTCTGTTTCTATTACTGTATATCCTATATTTTCATATACATTTTTTATTGTTTTAAAACTTTGCTCTTTATCCAAATCTGTTTTATTTAAAACAATTATAGCTTTTATACATAACAGCTCCGCAAATGCTAATTGCTTATCCAACATTAATAGATCTGGTTTTGGATGCTTACTTGAAACAACTAATACTATTTGCGTTATATTAGCCATTTTAGGTCTTTTTACATATACACTTCTTTCCTCTATCTTATTTATAACTGCCTTTCTTTCTTGTTCATCTATTATTTCTATTTCTACATTATCACCAACTACAGGTGTTATTTCGTCCTTTTTGAATTTTCCTCTTGCTGTTGCTTCATAGATTTCTTTATTTGCTTCTACTTTATATAAATTTGATATATTTTCTATTATTTTTCCTTTCATTCTTCCTCCAAACGGCTATTATTATACAATTCGTCAGGGCAAATATCTGCACCATTTTCCCATTCAATTGATAAGCCTGATATTTTTCATAAAGCATCACTCCAAACCTTTTATATTACATTCTTTTAAAAAAGTCAAGAAAAACTTAAATCTGATATAATTTCAGCTTTAAGTTTTTCTTACTATTTTTTAATTAAATGAAACTGCATCTTGTGAACCATATGTTATTGTTTTGCTTGAAGAATATAGTGTTGCTCCACTTGTTGGGTCTGTAATTACTACTGTTATTTGTCCACTTTCTCCGTCTTTACCTGATAATGTTATAGAAAAATCAGATTTATTTTTATCTATTCCTGTTCTTGTTTCATTGTTTACTTTTATATTAACTTTTTTACTTGTTGTTTCAGTTTCGTTTGCACTTTCTGTGTATCCACCTGTAATTGCTTTTACATTTATATTTACAGTTACATTTTTGCTTTCAGCTACTTTATTTACTGTTAATGTTATTGTTGTTCCTTCATCTACAACTTTTCCTGCATCTAAACTTTGTTTTGCAACTTTTCCATTATCTGATGTGCTATCTGCATAAGTTATATTTACTTTTAGACCTAAATCTGTTAATGTTTTTTTAGCAGTTGCCTCATCTTGACCAATTACACTAACTACAGTTACTTGTTTTATTCCTGTTCCTGTGCTTACGTGAATTTTTACTGTATCACCTGCATATGCTTCTGCATTTGCATCTGTTTCTTGGCTTATTACATAACCTTCTTCAACTTTTTTGCTTGTTTCTTCTATTACTTCAGCTTTCAAGTTTGCTGCTTCTAATGCTTTAATGGCTTCATCTTGTTTCATACCAATAACTTTAGGTACTGTTGTTTTTTCTTGTCCTTTACTTACAATAACTTTTATTGTAGTTCCTTCTTTTACCTTTCTATCTGTTGAAGGTGTTGTTGTAAAATCTCCTATTGTGTCTCCATCAACTTTTTGTGAAATTACAAATCCTTCTGGTACATCTTTGTTATACTCTTCTTTTTCTATTGAGAATTTTAATTTTTCATTTTCGACTTCTCTTTGTGCCTCATCTTTTGCCATTCCAACAACATTTGGGATGTTTACCTCTGGTGGATTAGTTATATTTAAGGCCAATATAGTTCCACCTAGGCTTAATGAGAATAATAAAATTAATCCTATAAATATACTTAATTTTTTATGATTTTTTATAAATCTTTTTAATTTATTCTCCTTTTTTCCATTTTCAGCTTGATCTTCATTGTCTCTATTTTTTACATTATTATACATTTCTGTATTTATAATTTGTGTTGCTGCTGTTGGATCATATTCTTTATCATCAACAAAATCTCCATTCGGATTTTTTAATTCTTTTCTTAAATCTATTAGCATTTCTGTTGCAGTTTGATATCTTAATGTTGTATCTTTTTGCAATGCTCTCATTATTATTTTGTTGATTGCTATTGGCACATTTGGATTTACTTCTATTGGTTCTTCTGGTTGTTCTTGCATATGTTTTAATGCCACAGATACTGGTGTATCTGCATCGAAAGGTACTCTACCAGTAACCATTTCATACATTACCACACCTAAAGAATATAAATCAGATTTTGCATCTGTAAAACCACCACGTGCGTGTTCTGGTGAAAAGTAATGTACTGAACCTATTGTTGTTCCAAATGCTGTTATTGTTGAATTTGAAACTGCTTTTGCTATTCCAAAATCTGTTACTTTCGCAACTCCATCTTCTGTTATTATTATATTATGTGGTTTTATATCTCTATGTATAATATTATTTTTATGAGCCATTTCTAGTGCTGAAGCTATTTGAATTGCTACATTTACAGACCATTTCCAAGGTAATGGTCCTTTTTCTTCTAATATAATTTCTTTTAAAGTTTTTCCTTGTATAAGTTCCATTACTATATAATATAAGTTTCCATCTACCCCTACATCATAAATTGACACAATGTTAGGGTGTGCTAATCTTGCTGCTGATTGTGCTTCTACTTCAAATCTTTTTATAAATTCTTCATCTGTGGTAAATTCATCCCTTAATATTTTTACAGCAACATATCTTTTTAAAACTTTATCTGTTGCTTTATATACAGTAGCCATTCCGCCATTTCCAACTTTTTCAATTATTTCATATCGATTTCCTAATAGCTTACCTTCTAAATTCATAATTTCTCTCTCCTTAAATAATGTAACCTTGTAAAATGCCTATATATTTTTTATTATTATTACTGTTATATTGTCATATCCGCCATTATCATTAGCCATTTGAACTAAGTTTTTAGTTGCTTGTTCTATATTTTTCTTTGCCTCTTTAAATATTTCCTCTTGTGACACTAAATTTGTTAAACCATCTGAATTCATAATTAATATATCATCTTTTAAAAATCCTTTTACCATTACATCTGGCTCAACAAAAGCATTACATCCAAGTGCTTTCATTAACATATTTTTTTGTGGATGATGTGCTGCTTCTTCTTGAGTTATTGTTCCATCTTTTACTAATTTTTGCACATAGCTATGGTCTTGAGTTAATTTTCTCATAAACTCTTTTCTTATCCTGTAAATTCTACTATCACCTACATGTCCTATAAAAGCCCTATTATTATATATTAAACAAATTTCTAAAGTAGTACCCATTCCTGATAATTCTTTATTTTCTTTTGCTTTTTCATATACTACCATATTTGCATATTCAATACTACTTCCTATTAGTTGTATAATACTGTCTTTATCTTTTTCTATTTCTTTGAAATTGTTTTCTATATAGTTTTTTGCTGATTGTATTGCTAGTTTACTTGCTATTTCTCCTCCGTTGTATCCTCCCATTCCGTCTGCTAACATATATAATTGTACTTCATCTAGTGAATTAGATATATAAAAAGCATCTTCATTTATTTCCCTTACTTTTCCAACATCTGACTTTGCATATGCTTTTATCATGAATTCACCTCTTTCCGCTTTTTTATATACTATTTTTAACTATATCATTTATACCACAACTTATTGTTTTTTGCAATTAGTTTTTGTATATTTCCTATCAATATTGTTTTCATTGACTTTACTAGGCTTTGGCAGTATAATTTATTATGTATATTTTAATTTATACGTAATATATATTGAAAGGACTTTAAAATGAATAACAATTTACAAAAATTAGAATTTAATAAAATTTTAGATATATTAAGCTCTTTTTGTGTAACTGATAATGGTAAAAAATTAGCACTTGAATTATTGCCTAGCAATAGTTCTATGGAAGTAAAAAAATTATTAGCAGAAACTGAAGAAGCTGTAAACTTAAGTTATAGGAACTCTTTTCCTTCTTTTTATGAATTTTCTGATATTTCATATTCTATAAAAAGCTTGCAAAACGGTTCAACTCTAAATTGTCCTGCTATTTTAAATTTGAATACCATATTAAAAACAGCAAATGAACTAAAAAATTATTTTAACAAAGATTTTATTGATATAACAGAATATCCTATTTTGGCAGAATTATTTAATAGTTTATATTCTAATATAAATATTATCGAAACTATTGATAAATCTATTATTGACGAATTTACCATTTCTGATGATGCTTCGCCAGAATTAAAATCAATCCGAAGAAAGCAAAAATCTTTAGAACAAGATATTCGTAAAACTTTAAATAATATTATTCATTCTAGTAATTCAAAATATTTACAAGATAATATCATTACTATTAGAAATGATAGGTTTGTTATACCTGTAAAAGAAGAGTATCGTTCTCAAATAAAGGGATTTGTCCACGACGTTTCTAATGCTGGTTCTACCCTATTTATTGAACCTATTTCTATTTTTGAAATGAATAATAAAATAGCTGAGTTAAAATCTAAAGAAGAAATTGAAATTGAAAAAATTCTACAAAAATTATCATTTTTATTTGAACCATATACGGATGAATTAATATTAAATACTGAAATTATTAGTAAATTAGATTTTATTTTTGCTAAAGCCAGATATTCTAAATTGATTAATGGTATTACTCCAAAAATAAATGAAAAAAAATCTATTAATTTAATTGCTGCCAAACATCCTTTAATTGATAAAAGCCAAGTTGTTCCTATGTCTATAAATTTAGGTTCAGATTTTTCGACTTTATTAATTACAGGGCCTAATACTGGTGGAAAAACTGTAACTTTAAAAACAGTTGGGTTACTTACTGCAATGGCTTGTAGTGGTTTAAATATATCAGCAAAAGAAAACTCTAGTATTTTTGTTTTTGACCAGATATTTGCTGATATTGGAGATGACCAAAGTATTTTAAGTTCTTTAAGTACTTTCTCTTCTCATATGTTAAATATTGTGTCAATTATAAAAAATGCTACAACAAATTCATTAGTATTAATTGACGAATTAGGTTCAGGAACAGACCCTATTGAAGGTGCCAATTTAGCTATTAGTATTTTGGAAACACTACATTCTTTAGATGTTTTAACAATTGTAACTACACATTATCCAGAATTAAAAAACTATGCACTTGTTACAGATGGTTTTGAGAATGCTTCTGTTGAATTTAATGTAGATACATTAAAACCAACATATAAATTATTAGTTGGAATACCTGGAAAAAGCAATGCTTTTGCAATTAGTAAAAATCTTGGATTACCTGTTTCTATTATAAATCGTGCAAAATCTATGATGTCAGAAGAACAAGTAAATATTGAGGAATTATTAAAAAATATTTATGACCAAAAAAGTATTATAGAAAATGAAAAAACTGAAATTGATAAGAAATTACAACATATATCAGAATTAGAAAAATCTTTAGTTTTTGATAATGAAAATCTAAAAAAACAAGAGGCCGAAATAATAAATAATGCAAAAATTAAAGCTAGAAATATTTTATTAGATGCTAAAGAAGATGCAAATGAAATTATCAAAAATCTAACCGAATTAGAAAATAATTCTACATCACAGGCAAATAATTTTAGAAATAAATTGAATAAAAAAATTAAAGATATTACTTTAGAAAATAATGAAAAAGCATCACCTTCTAATAATAATGTTAACAAATTAGATAAAGCTGATATTAAACCTAATACAGAAGTATTTGTAAAATCATTTAATAAAAATGGAATAATCGTATCACACATTTCTAAATCAAATGAAGTTCAAGTTCAAATAGGTGCATTAAAATTAAATGTTTCTATAGATAATTTAGAAAAAATTAATACTACTAATGCCTCTAAATCAGCTACAGAAAATGTTTCCAAACACAGCAACTCTCTAAATTCTACATTTTCTAGTATTTCAAAAGCTAAAACTGTAAAAACTGAAATCAATGTTATTGGATATAATGTAGAAGAAGCAAATTTTGTTGTTGATAAATTTTTAGATGATGCAAGTTTATCAAAGTTGCAAACTGTACGCATTATTCATGGTAAAGGTACAGGAAAATTGAAAGATGGAATTCACAGATTTTTAAAAACTAATCCACATGTTAAGTCTTTTAGAATGGGAACATATGGAGAAGGTGAAATGGGTGTAACTGTTGTTGAATTAAAGTAAAGTATAACCAAAAACCTAGCTATATATTATTATTTTGCAATACCGCGTAAGCGACCAAACGAACTTGTGAGTGCGATTGGAGCAATCGACATACTAGTTAGTATATTAAATATGGAGATTGCGACACACAAGGTATAAAAAATAATAATATATAGCTAGGTTTAATTTTGTATTTTTGCATATATTTCCATAAAGTTTTATACATATTTTTCTATTAAAATTACTGTTCTTCCGCTTCTTGTTGTTCCCTTAAATTCTTTTATTATAAATCTTCCTTTTCCTCTTATTGTTATAATATCACCCAATTTTATTTGTTTAGATACTTTGGTTTCATTTTGACCATTTATAAATACTCTTTCTTGTGCTATTATTTGTGCAGCTTTACTTCTTGATGTTCTTGCTAAGTCTGATACTATGTTGTCCATTCTTAGTGAAGGTACTATTATTTCTATATTTTCTATTTTTATTTCTTTTTTTCTTATTTCTGTAATTTCATTAATTGTAATTGTTGCATTTTCAAATCTTGTAAGTGTTGGTAATTCTTTTTTTAATATTTCTGCAAATTCAGATACTACTATAATATCTGCACCATCTTCTGCCACTACTATGTCTCCAACTTTTTCTCTTTTTAACCCAAGTTTTACTATTCCACCCAAATAATTTCTATGTGTAAATTTTCCTTTATCTTCTTCTGTAAGTTCTATTTTAACTACTTTTAAGAATTTAGAATAATTTTTTGCAATCATTTCTTCTGTATAATTTTCTGGGTATGCTATTAAAATTTTTCTTTCACTATCTGGATATCCACCATATAATTTATAGTTTTGAATTTGATTTTTCTTCAAAAAACTTTCTGCAAGTGACACTTGATACATATCTAAAAAATCTGTACATTCTATTTTTCCTCTAGTCTTAGACATTTCTATTTTATCGATTATTTGTGCCAAACACATTTTATCTTCTTGTTTTTTATAGTCTCGTAATAATTGTTGTTTATCCATATTAATTATTCTTCTCCTTTTCTTTTATTTGTAGTTCTAAATATCTTTTTATTGTATTTTCATCTACATTATATCTTTTTTCTAATTCTTCTACACTTCCATGTTCAATAAATTTATCCGGATATGCAAAAGATTTAAATTTAATATTTTTCAAATTTTCATCTACAATTAATTCTTTTATGGCTGTTGTAAGTCCTCCTACTGATGTTCCATCTTCTATTACTATTACGTTTTTTGTTTTTGCTATTGATTCCTTTATTTTCTCCACATCTAATGGTTTTAAAAATCTTGCATTTATTACTTCTACTTTTTCTAATTTTTCTGCTATTTTCACTGCTTTAGATACAGTTTTACCTATTGCAATTATTGTTGCGTTTTTTCCATATGTTAAAGTTTCTGCTTTTCCTAATTCTATTTTTTCTTCTTTATTAAATTTATATTTGTCTTCTCCACCTCGTGGATATCTTATTACAACTGGTTTTCCTAGTTTTATTGCAAATTCTATCATATTTTCAAATTCTACAAAATCTTTTGGTGCCATAATTGTTAAATTAGGAACTATTCTAAAAAATGCCATATCTAATAGCCCTTGATGTGTTTCTCCATCTGCTCCAACTATTCCTGCTCTATCTACGCACATAACTACTGGCAACTTTTGTATTGCTATGTCATGAATTACTTGATCATATCCTCTTTGATAAAATGATGAATATATTGGTACAACTGGTTTCATTCCTTCTTTTGCCATTCCTGCAGCCATACATAATGCGTGTTGTTCTGCTATTCCAACATCAAAAAATCTATCTGGAAATTTATTTGCAAATTCTGTTAAACCTGTTCCATCTTTCATTGCTGCTGTAATTGCCACAATTTTATCATCATTTTGAGCTAATTCTACTAATTTATCACCTAATACTTTTGAATAGTCTTTAGATTTTTCCTTTTTACTTTTTCCTGTATCAATTTCAAATGGTCCTGTTGCATGGAATTTATCTGGATTTTCTTCTGCTATTTTATATCCTTTTCCTTTTTTAGTTATTATATGCAATAATACAGGTCCATCTAATTGTTTTGTAATATTTAGCATTCTTTCTAATTCTGCTTCATTATGCCCATCTACTGGGCCTAAATATCTAAACCCTATATCTTCTAAAAACATTTTAGGTATTACTAATTGCTTTATACTTCCTTTGAATTTTTGTACTATTCTTACTACTGTTTTACCCACTACTGGAATTTTAAGAATTACTTTTTTAGCAGATATATTAGGTTTTGTATAACTTTTTCTAGTTCTAATTTTACTTAGCATCATACTTAAACCACCAGTGTTTTTTGAAATACTCATTTCATTATCGTTTAAAATTACTGTTAGTTTTGTTTTATTACATCCTGCATCATTTAGACCTTCAAATGCCATTCCGCCTGTTAAAGCTCCATCACCTATTACTGCAATAACAGAATTGTTTTCTTTTTTTATGTCTCTAGCTCTTGCCATTCCTAATGCTGCTGATATTGATGTGCTACTATGACCAGTATTAAAACAATCTGCTTCACATTCGTTAGTTTTAGGAAAGCCTGCTATACCATCTAATTTCCTTAATGTTTTTAATTGTTCTTTTCTTCCTGTTAAAATTTTATGTACATAACTTTGGTGTCCTACATCCCATATAATTTTATCTTTTGACATATCAAATACACTGTGTAAGGCGATTGTAAGTTCTACCACGCCCAAATTAGAGGCCAAATGGCCTCCATTTTCTGATACTACTTCTAATATGTATTTTCTTATTTCTTCTGCTAACTCGGTTTTTTCTTGTTTTGATAATTTTTTTACATCCTCAGATGATTTTATTTTTTCTAACATTATATCACCTATATTTTGTTATTTATTTTGCTAATTCTAATATATTATTCATTATTTCATTTGTCACTTTGTCAAGTACTTCTTTGTCTTTTGCTTGTGATTTATATTCACTGTAATCTAAAGGTTTTCCATATGTAATTGTCATTTTCCAATCTCCTTTTGTTCCACCTTTTATACCACAAGGAATTACTTTAGCTCCACTTCTTACTGCAAAAAATGCAACTCCATCTTTTACCTTTTGACCTTTTTCTATGCCATTTCTAGTTCCTTCTGGGAATAATGCTATACATTTTCCATCTTTTAGTTCTTTTAATGATGTTTTTATTGCTGCAACATCTTTTTCATCTCTTTTTACTGGAATCGCTTCAAACACCCAGCCTAAAAATGCAAGAAATTTATTATTATATAATTCTTCTTTGGCTAGGAATCTCATATTTCTTTTTCCTGTTGCTTCTATTAGTGGTGGATCCAAATAACTTCTGTGATTTCCACAAAATATTAATGCCCCTTCTTTAGGAATGTTTTCAGTTCCAACTATTTTTGCTCTATATACTACTTTAAAAAATGCAAAAAGTGCTCCTTTGACTATTCCTCTTAATACAACTCTTATACCTTGTCTTATTTTTTTCATTTTTCTATAATCCTTTCACTTTACTTTTTATAACTTTTATAACTTCATCTGCTTCTTGTTGTGGAGTCATATTATCTGAATTTATATAAACTGCATCTTCTGCTTGTTTTAATGCTCCAACCTCTTTTTCTCTATCATTTTTATCTCTAAATCTTAAATTTTCTAAAACTTCTTCATAATTTGTTTCTATTCCTTGCTCTTTATTTTGTCTAACACGTCTTTTAGCTCTTATTTCTTCACTTGCATCCAAATATAACTTAACATCAGCATTTGGAAATACATATGTTCCTATATCTCTTCCTTCCATAATGACATTTTTACCTTTTGCACATTGTCTAAATATTTCATTTAATTTGAACCTTACTTCTTTTATTGATGATATTTGTGAGACTATATTTGCAACATCATTTTCTTTAATTCTATTTGTTACATCTTTTCCATTTAGAACTATTACATCTTTTCCATTTTCATTTTTGAATTCTATTGTTGAACTATTTAGAACATCAAGAATTTTCTCTTTTTGCCATATCTCTATGTTATTTTCTATTGCCAACAAGGCAACACATCTATATGCTCCACCTGAACTTATATTGATTAAGTTTAGCTCTTTACTAACTATTTCTGTTATTGTTCCTTTTCCGCTTCCAGCTGGTCCATCAATTGCAACTATCATTTTACTCTTCCTCCTCATCTTTTGGTACATATATATTTTTTGCCACAACTTCTAATTCCACAACATTCATTGCTGTTAATTTTTCAATTTCTTTTTTGGCTTTTTTCTTAAATTCTGTAAGTCCATCTACAACATTATATCCATAAACAATGCTTACTTCCATATATAATCTTGCACCTTCTCCAAAGTTATCAACTCTTGTTTTTAATATTTTATGAATTGCAGGGCTTTGTGCTGCTAAATATTCTAATATTTGTCTAAATACTAAATCTGATATTGTGAATTTCCCCATATAACTAAATGTTGGTCTTATTATTGATTTTTCTGATATATATGGTTTTTGCCCTTTCCCATTTGATTTAAATATTTGTAATGGGTCTAACAAATATCCTGAAAAATCTTTTTTTATTTCAAATGTTGGTACAGGTATTACATGTTTTCCTTCTGTAACTCTTATTCTTCTAGCTGTTTCCATTTCTTTTTGTGTTGCAACATCTGTAATATATGTTGTATCAGATACAGGAGGCAACCCAAGGTTTGCAGCGATTTTTTGTACCATTCCATCAGATGTTCCTAATATTAAAATGCTGTCTGGTTTATATTTTTTTAATGCTTTTGTTATTGTCTCTTTTTCACTATCTTCGTAAAATAATGCATGTTTTACTGTTGCAACTTTTGTTTCAGCCTTTTTGGCAGATTCTCCTGCTACTACCTCATTATCTTTTATTAATAATCCATCATCTATTATAAAATGTGTTCCTTTTTCTCCTGCTACCATTTGTGCTCTATAACTTTTTCCAGTTCCAGATGGACCTACAAAAGCATAAACTTTTATTTTTTTCATAAATGGTAATTTTTCTTTTATATCGTCTAATATCATCTTTTTCCTCCTATTGTTTTAGGTTTTTTCTACGTAATTGCCCACAAGCGGCATCAATATCTGAGCCTAATTCTCTTCTTATTGTTGCAACAATTCCATGGTCATTTAAATAATCTCTAAATTTCATTATATTATCATTTGAGCTTTTTGTATATGCTCCATTTTCTATTTTGTTAATTGGTATTAAGTTAACATGGCATAACATTCCTTTTAACAATTTAACTAGTTGTTTTGCATCTTCTAAATTATCATTATTGTCTTTTGCTAAAGCATATTCAAATGATATTCTGCGGTTTGTTGATTCAATATAATCCTTACATGCTTGAATTAGTTCTTCTATTGGATATGCGTTATTTACTGGCATCATACTACTTCTTTTTTCATTATTGGTTGCATGTAATGAAATTGAAAGTGTACAAGGAATATTTTCTTTTGCTAATTCATATATTTTAGGTACAAGTCCACTTGTAGAAACACTTATATGTCTTGCTCCAATATTTAGTCCTTTAGGATTATTTATTATATGTATTGCATTTATTACATTATCATAATTGTCTAGTGGTTCACCAATTCCCATAAATACTACATTTGATATTCTAACACCTGTATCTTGTTCTACTGCTAATATTTGTTCAACTATCTCTCCTGATGTTAAACTTCTTACAAAATTTATTCCTGTTGATGCACAGAATTTACATCCCATTTTACATCCAATTTGAGATGATACACATATACTATATCCATGATGATAACTCATAAGTACTGTCTCTATTGCATTTCCATCTAGTACGTCAAATAAATACTTTATTGTTCCATCTTTTGATTCTTGTTTTCTTAATATCTCAAAATTGCATATTGTATAATTTTGTTTTAGTTTCTCTCTTAGTTCCAAAGATATATTAGTCATTTCATCAAATGATTTTACTTTTTCTTGAAATATCCATTTGAATATTTGCTCTGCTCTAAATGGCTTTTCTCCAATGTTTTCCAGTTCTTTTTTTAATTCTGGTAAATTATAATCTTTTATATTTTTCAATTTTTACTTCAATCCTCTCTTATTCTATGTATCCTAGGCTTTTATATTATTACTAGATTTATCTGTTTACTCCTTATAAATGAAACTTTCTTATGACCGCTTCTTTTACATCTTTTGCACATAATGCGAGTGTTACAATTAAATTCATTACTGATACAGCCACTGCAACTATACTAAGTGTTTTATCATGTATTAGATTTTCGTGTATAAATACAACTGGCAGTATACTAAATATTACTATTAATAATTGATATATTGCATATTTTATATATTTTTTATGACTTACGATTGTCAATACAAACATTGTTATATTAGCAATTATTATTAAAATTGGAATTGCTATATTAACTGACCAACCACGAAATTTCAAATTGTAATCTATATATACTGCTAAAATTGAAATTGCAATTGTTTGTAGTAATACATGGCCTGCAATATTTATATTTTTATTTATGGCATACATTACTGTTATCCATATATACAATATTCCCGCATTTGTTAATGCCGCCCATGGTATTCCTGGAGTTGTAAGTCTATTTATTACAACTAATAATATGGCAATTAAAACAGAGGCTAACATACATATTTTTAATATCATATCACTTTTTTTACTACTTAATTTCTTTGGATATATCATCTAAAACACCATTGCTTTCTATTGTTACATCAATTCCTCTTTCTTGTAAGAATTGATAAAATCTTTTTTCAATATTATTATCTTTTAATATTGATGTAAATGTAAATACCATTTTATTTTCAAATGTACAACTTGAACATTTTATTTTTTCTACTGGTTCTGGAGCAATTAACATTAAGAAGTAATCAATATAATCTTGGTATTTACCTATAATTCCTATTCTTCCTATATTTGAATATGTTATTGTTGTATATTTTCTTATTTCTAAATAACTTAATCTTACTAATATCTTTTTCAAAAATAATGGGACCACTTTTACTGCTATATTATTTCCTAATTTGACATTAGCAGACATTGTTTTCATTATTTCTTCTTCTGTCAGTCTTTTTTTAAAATCATTTTTCACAAATTCTACTATTTTATCAAATGCTTCCATATTTTCCTTTTTAGCTATTAATGTGATATATGAAAAGAAATTTGCCATTGTTTTTGATTGAAAATATTTTTTTAAATTAACTGGTATGCATACTTTTATTGGCTTTTTTCCATTATATTTTTTGTAATTTTCTTCATAAATAGAATATATTAAAACTGATGTTAAATATTGTGTAATTGTTGCTTCATATTTTTTACATTCTTGTTTTAATTGCTCTAAATTAATAATTTCATGAATAGCAGATATAGCTCCCAATCCTATTTTTCTACCTTTTAATTCATATGCTTTTTGTGATGATGCATTTGATTTTGATTTTTTATCATAATTTTTCATATAACTATCTTCTGTATCATATTCAATTTTTCTAAGTGTTCTTTCATCATTAAACTCTTCTGGATGTAGTATTTCTAAATAGTTATATATTATTTCTTTAAAAAATGTCATTCCACTATTTCCATCTGTTAAAGAATGGAATATGTCTATATTTATTTTGTTTTCAAAATATGTTACTTTAAATTGGTAATTATTGTTTGTTCTTGGATTTATATATTTACATGGATATTCTTTTTCTTTTTCTATTATTGGCCTTTTGGGATTTTCTTCAAAATAATACCAAAAAAATCCTGCTTTCATCCTTACTTTAAATGACTTATATTCTTCTAGTGTTTTTATTACAGCTTTTTCTAATTTTTTAGGGTGAACTTTTTCTTTCATTACAGCAGAAAATCTAAATACTGTACTATATTTTTTTCCAGCAGAAATTGGAAAAATTTTTGCAGAATTATCTAGCCTTCTCCAAGATAATCTATTTTCTTCTTTTTTCATTATAAACCTTCTTATTTTAATTTTTTATGATTTTATATAATTAACCACTTCTAACAAATCTTGATATGCTTTTTCTATAAGTTTTTTGTCTCCTTTTTGGTTTACGATCCAAATATGACCAGCTTTTTCATATTCTTTTACTTTAATATCTGTACCTTGATTTTTAGCCTTTTCTTCAAAAACATGAACATCTGGGTTTAGAATATCATATGTTCCTGTAAATATGGTTATATTTTTTAATTTTGATAAATCGCCATCTATCGGATTTACTAAATAGTTGTTAATTTCATTATTTCCAGCATACGCAATCCCCGCTAGCTTTAGACTTTCCTTATTTAATTCTTTATCATTTTTTTGAACTTTATCAATCTCAGGATTTGTTAATCTTACATCTAACCAAGGAGAAATCAATATTGTTTTTGATGGCATTTCATATTCACTTTCTAATGCTATTTTTTCTAATAAAGCTAGACCCATTCCTCCACCAGCTGAGTCTCCCATTAGAATAACATTTTGTGCTCCAACTTTATCTACTATTTCTTTATATAGCGGTTCTATCATATTAAATACATCTTTATATGTGTATTTTGGTGCAAGAGGGTAATCTGGTAATACTATTGTGCTATTAGTATCATTAGTTAAATTTCCTACAAAATTCCAATGTTCAATTCCTAGTTCTCCCACATAAGCTCCTCCATGTAAATACAATATTACTTTTCCATTTGTTTCTTTATTTTTGGGTGTAACTGTAAATACACTTCTTCCTATATATTCGTTTATACTAATATTATAGTTTTCTTCTCTTTCAGGAATTTTACTCTTTATTCCAATAACTTTAAAATATACAAATATGCCTATTCCAATTATTAAAATGCTAATTAGTATTAGGCTAATTATTAACTTAAATTTATTTTTCATTTTTTCTTCCTTTTTCTCTTTCACTCTGTACACATTTTATCATATTTATATATAAAACTCAAGAAATGATTTTGGGGCCGGAGCAAAAAATCATTTTGATTTTTCAAACTAATTTTAAAATAAAAATATCCTAATGTAGAACTTATACATTAGGATATTTTTTATGTGTTTTTATTAAATGATTTTTTGCTCCGGCCCCAAAATCATTTTATCCAAATAATCCACGTTTTTTTACTGGTGGCTGTTCATTCATTGTTTTTGCAAGTTGAACTAATAATTCTCTTTGCTCTTTTGACAATCTTTTTGGTGTTTGAACTGTTACTGTAAATACAAAATCACCTGTGATAGTTGAATTAATTGACTTAAATCCTCTATTTCTTATAATGAATTTACTTCCCGTTTGTGTTCCCTCTGGTATTTTATATTTTTCCTTAGTTCCGTCTACCATTGGTATTTCTAATTCTGCTCCTAAAGTTGCTTGTGTTATTGTTATTGGTATTTCACATAGCACATTATTTCCTTTTCTTGTATATATGCTATTTCTTTTTATTTTTACTGTTATATATAAGTCACCTTTAGGTCCACCTTTTTTACCTGGTTCTCCTTCGCCTCTTAATACTACTGTTTGATTATCATCTATACCTGCTGGTATTTTTACTTTGATTTTAGGTTGTTTTCTAACAGTTCCTTTTCCTCTACAATTTTCGCATGGTTCTTTTATAATTTCACCTGTTCCATGGCATGCACTACAAGGTCTTGTTGTTTGCATTTGTCCTAATATTGTACTTTGAACTTGCGTTACTTGCCCTGTTCCATGACATGTTGGGCACTTAATCGGTGATGTTCCTGTTTTTGCTCCACTTCCATGGCACACAGAACATTCCTCATCCCTTGTTATTACAATTTCTTTTTCTATACCACTAAATGCTTGCTCAAATGTTAAGTCAAGCCTTACATTTAAATCTGCTCCTTTTGTTGGGCCTTGTTTTCTTGATGATGAAGTTCTTCCACCAAATCCTCCTCCAAATATAGACGAGAATATATCTCCTAAATCACCAAAATCACCGAATCCATCAAAACCTGAACCATTATAAGAATAGTATCCATTTTGTCCACCAAAAGGTCCTCCAGCTCCGCCAAATCCTTGTGGTCCATCAGCCCCAAATTGGTCATACATTTTTCTCTTCTGCGGATTTGATAATGTTTCATATGCTTCATTTACTTCCTTGAATTTAGCTTCTGCTTCTTTCTTATTATCTGGGTTAGCATCAGGATGGTACTTCTTGGCTAATTTACGATATGCCTTTTTTAGCTCATCATCTGTCGCGTTTTTATTTACACCTAAAACTTCATAATAGTCTCTTTTTCCTGCCATATTTTTCTTCCCTTTCTTAAGAAAATCTTTTTACTAATTACATATTTATAATATCCTTTTACTTTATAAAATTATATTAAAGGGATTAAAGGAATACACCTTTAATCCCTCTATATATAATCATTATTTGTTTTCGTCTTTTTTGTCATCTTCTACTTTGTAGTCTGCATCATATACATTTCCATTAGCATCTGTTTTTGGTCCTTCTTCTGCTCCTTGTGCTCCTGCTGCTCCATTTGGATTTGCATTTTTATATAATTGTTCTGACATATCGTAAAATACTTTTGTTAACTTTTCTGTAGCTTCTTTAATTTTAGCTGTATCGTTTGTTTCTAATGCTTTTTTAGTATTATCAATTTCAGCTTCAACTTTAGCTTTTTCTTCTCCACTAATTTTATCTCCTAAGTCTTTTAAAGTTTTTTCACTATTATATACTAAACTTTCTGCATTATTTTTAACTTCAATTTCTTCTTTTTTCTTTTTATCTTCTTCAGCATGTGCTTGTGCATCTTTTACAGCTTTATCTATATCTTCATCAGATAGATTTGTAGAAGCTGTTATTGCTACATCTTGGCTGTTTCCTGTTGCCATATCTTTAGCAGATACATGAACAATACCGTTTGCATCAATATCAAATGTAACTTCAATTTGAGGTACTCCTCTTGGGGCTGCTGGAATTCCTGTTAATTGGAATCTTCCTAATGTTTTATTATATGCAGCCA
>ENA-ORNP01001794-ORNP01001794.1-human-gut-metagenome-genome-assembly--contig:-NODE-1794-length-20397-cov-4.482843_pt1 | contig 20397 bp, 20 predicted proteins | sample MGYA00242119_ERZ509030 | MGnify/ENA primary metagenome ERZ509030 (study PRJEB26280, sample SAMEA2338708) | human gut metagenome | biome: human gut; feature: human-associated habitat; material: faeces... | reverse complement strand
AAATATAATGGAGAAGCCGGCAAACCCGCATGTTTGCTGGCTTTTTTAATCGTTTTATTTGTACCTGTTTTTTGAAAAACAAAAAAATTAAAAAAGAGCTGGAAACAGCCTTGAAAAGAGTGACAGATGCTGAATCTAAAATAAAAGACGCAGAAGAAAAAGTCAAAAAGGAAATTAAGCCTGCAAGTGAAATTAAACCCAAAACGAAAACAATAGTTAAATATATTGAAAAAGACAATACAGAAAAATTAATAAAAAAATATAATTTAGGAGATTTAAAATATATAGAAGGAGAAACAAAACCTTCATATGTAATAACATCAAATGAAATAGAAGATATTTATGAAAAAGAAAATGTAATGTTAACATTTTCAGATAAATTAAATGTTGTTGTTCAAAGAATATATCAACATTACAAAGGTTATAGCAGTATTGATGAAGTAAGAGATATGAACATAGATGGTGTATCTGGTGGTGTATCTGGTTTGCCAGAAAGTTTTTTAAGTCAAGTTGCACAAACAGATGGAGATTATTTGAATCAAATAGCTGAACACAAAGTTCCAAGAGCTTGTGATAGTATATGGATATTTTTCCAAGGTAAATCTATAAGGTTAGCATTCTTATCATTTGGAACAGAGGCTGAATTAAAAAGAGTATGTCAAAATATCTATAAATACAATAACCCAGGACAATTATCAGACACAAATGGTTATAAAATCAATGAAATGAAAGATGGTTCTCGTGTTGTTGTTGTAAGACCAAGTTTCTCTGAAACATGGGCGTTCTTTGTAAGAAAGTTTGACGTAAAAAGGGCAACATTAGAGCAATTGGTTAGAGACCCAGGAAAAGAAGATGCAATAGAATTATTAAAATATCTAGTAAAAGGAGCAAGAATCACAGCAATCACCGGTGAACAAGGTTCTGGTAAAACAACTTTACTTATGGGTATGATTGAGAATATTTATGAAACAATGAACATAAGGGTTCAAGAAACTGCATTCGAGCTTCACCTAAGAAAAATATACCCAACAAGAAACATTTTAACATTTCGTGAAACAGATACAATATCTGGACAAGAAGGTTTGGACGTTCAAAAGAAAACAGATGGTTCTGTTAACATCATTGGTGAGGTTGCAACAGACCCCGTAGCATCTTGGATGATACAAGCAGCACAGGTTGCTTCTAAATTTACATTATTTACTCACCACGCTAAAACATTTCCAAACTTAGTAACAGCGTTAAGAAACTCAATGTTAAGAACAGGTGTGTTTACAGATGAAAAAACTGCAGAAGAGCAGGTTGTACAAGTTTTAAACTTTGATATTCATCAAATAAAAGACTTTAGAGGAAAAAGATATATAGAAAGAATTACAGAATGTATTCCAATTGAAAGTAAAAGTGAATACAATTTCGACCATAGAAAAGAAAAAACATTAGAAGGAAAATTTGATAAATTTTTCGATAATGCAACAAGATATTTTGAAAAGTCAACAGATAAAAAATTATACACATATAGAAACATCATGGAATACATAGATGGAGAATATGTAATAACAAACCCAATTTCAGAACAAAATTTAAAAGATATGAGAAATAATATGGATGCAGCAGATGTAGAACAATTTGATAAATTTGTAGAAAAACATTGGGGAAATCAATTAGCTAAAAAAGAAACAATAACAGTAACAGCAGAAGCAGAAGAAAAACCAAAAAGAAGAGGAAGAAAGAAGAAAACTGAAGTTTAAGTACTAGATATAAAAAGGAGGTGCTAATTTAGGTGGATAATACAATTATATATTACATAATGGGTGGAACAGCAGGTGCTTTTGTAATAATCGCAATAATATATTATATATTATCAAAAAAGATGCAAACTTCTGAATATAAGAGAATTCAAAGATTGCAAGAAGGAACAAAGGAAAAAAGCTTTTCTACAGAAGTATTATTTCAAAAGCTATATTTAACATATATAAAGGTACCTTTTATAAAAAGATATGCATTAAAAATCAGAAGAAGACTGGAAATTATTAATATAGATGATGAATATAATACAAGAAAAGGTACTGCTAAAATATTAACAAAAACATTTGCTATATTAGTGCCAATAATTCTTTTAACCATAATGTTTACATCACAAAATATATTATTAATGGCAATACTGCTTATATTTGAGTTGTTTATGATAGACACTTTTATAGATGGCTCAGTAGATAAAATAGATAATAATATCCTAAAAGAGCAAATTGATTTTTTCTCAGAAATTAGACACGCTTACCATGAATATAATATGGTTGAAGAAGCAATATATCAAGTATCACAAGATGAAGAAAAAGATGTTTCAAGACAAGGAGAAAAGATATATGAAATATTAATATCAGAAGATCCGGAAAATGAATTAGAAAAGTATTATGACATAGCACCAAATAATTTCTTAAAAGAATTTGCTGGAGTATCATATTTAACTAAGGAATTTGGAGATAGAAAAGTAAATGGAGCATCATTATACTTGAAAAATGTAAATAATATAACACAAGAAATGCAACTAGAAATTTTAAAAAGAGACAAATTAAATTATGTTTTTCAGAGTTTATCTGTTATAGCTATAGCACCAGTATTAATGTTAGAACCCCTAAAAAACTGGGCAGTAAGTAATTTCTCTTTTACAGCAAGTTGGTATAATGGAAAGCCAGGAATGATAGTTCAAATATTAATTTTATTGATAACATTTGTATCATATATATTAGTAAGAAAACTAAAAGACAATGGCTCAACAGCACTAAATACTAAGAACACAGAAAATCCTTGGCAAGCAAGATTATATAAGAAAAAACCAATAAAAAGAATAGTAGACTTATTTATTCCTAAAAAAGGAACAAAAGAATATAGAAAAGTACAACAAATGTTAAAAGATTCAGCTTCTCCGTTAAAAATGGAATGGCTGTATATAAATAGAATTACAATAGCAATTGTAACATTTGTAGCTTCGATTATATTATTTGCACAACTGCATCAAGTAGCAATAAATTATGTCTATACAGAACCGACGACTGATTATGATATTATTGGAGGACTTTCAGAAAAAGATGAAAAAAAGGCTATGGAACTAACAAAACAAGATAATGTTTTCCTTGATAAATTTAGAGGAAAGATAAATGTAACAGAAGCACAAATAAAAAATGCTGTTGCCAGTTCCAAATATTATACTGATTCAGAAGACAGCGAAATTGAAACAGCTGCAAAGAGAATATATAAAAAATTACAAATAGTAAATAGCGAATATATGAAATGGTTCGAATTGTTACTTGCATTTGTTTTTGCACTAGTAGGATATATGGGACCGATGGGATTACTATTGTTCCAAGTAAAAATGAGACAATTAGAAATGGAAGACGAAGTAATGCAGTTCCAAACAATTATATTAATGTTAATGAGAATTGAAAGAGTAAATGTTGAAATAATACTAGAATGGCTAGAAAGATATTCAAATATATTTAAACCTTCAATTACAAAATGTGTGAATAACTATGAAGCAGGAGCTTGGGAAGCATTAGAAGCAATGAAAGATGAAATTACATATTTACCGTTAATTAGAATTATAGAAAGTTTACAAGCAGCTGTAGAAAAAATACCAATAAAAGATGCTTTTGATGAACTAGACTCAGAAAGAGAATATTATCAAGCAAAAAGAAAAGAATCAAATGAAAGATTAATTAAGAGAAAAGGTATGATTGGAAAAGTTATAGGTTTTGCACCGATGGTATGCTTATTTGTTGGATATTTAATCATTCCACTAGTATTTATAGGCTTAACAAGTATGTCATCATCATTTAGTTCAATGACAGCTACAAAAGCAAAATAATAAGGAGGAAACAACTTTATGGAAAATGCATCAAAAGCTTTAATAATAGCTGGAAGTGTATTAATTGCATTATTAATAATAGGAGCATTAGTATTGATGTTTAGTAACTTAACATCATATCAGAAAACAAATACAGAAACAGCAAGAGAAACTCAAATAGTAGAATTCAATAATCAATATGAAAACTATAATAGGCAAAATGTAAGAGGTAGTGAATTATATTCATTATTAAATAAAGTTATAGATTATAACAGAAGAGAATCAACAGAGGGAACAGGTTGGTCTGATAAAGGCCAAACTGTTTCATATGAACAAATGACAATAATATTTAAAATAGATGTTTCAAAATTAACAGCAGATAATCAAGCAAATAAGCTTTTTACAAAGGCAAATGGAAATACATATACGATAAATAGAAATTCAAATACATTTGAAAATGCAATAAAAGATGAAGTCGATAGAATTGAGAAAAAATATGGACAAGATTCATTAACAAACTTAACAACTGGTATGACTGGGATATTTATTGATTCTAATAATACAATTCAACAAGAACAAGCAGTTAGTAAATTTAATTCAGCATCTAAGAAAATAAAGATTACAAAATGGGATGATATAAAAGCTGGAAGCACAATAAGAAATGATATTTATAAATATTATGAATATATACAATTTAAAAGAGCATATTTTAAATGCACTAACACAAAATATAATAAACAAACAGCAAGAATTATTCAAATGGAATTTGAATTTACAGGAAAATTTAATTAATAAGGAGCAAATTGTAATATGGAGAATGCATCAAAAGCATTGCTTATGGCTGCAGGAGTGCTGATAGGTGTTTTGATATTATCATTAGCAGTATATTTATTTGCAAATTTTGGCACAGCGTCGGCAGAAATACATAAGCAAAAAGATATGAATGAAATAAATAAATTTAATACACAATTTACTTCTTATGAAGGTAAAGAATGTACAGTACATGATATAGTATCAGTTGCAAACTTAGCAATCAATAACAATACAAACTATTCTTTAACTGCAGCAGCAAACAATAATTATTATATTACTGTTGCAATGATAGGTGGCAAAAGTGGTAATGTTGCAGCAATTAGGCAAGAATTACAAAAATATTTGTTAAATAGATCAACTGGCAAAATAGATATGGATAAGGTAAATGGGCTTGTAGGAAGCAATAATACCAACAAATATAGTTGTACTGTAGATATAAACTCAAATACAAAAAGAGTGCAAAAAGTCACTTTTAAAGAAATATAGAATATAGAGGAACAGTATGAAAAAAATAGCAGTATTTTTCCTAATCATAATTATAATAACAGTGGGAATGTCATATATGTATATGACATATAAAGCAAATTATTATGCGGCTAAAAAAGAAAATGAACAATTTTCAAGTTACTATAATAAAGAATTTCAAGGCACAGTAATTGCAACATTAATAAATAAGGCATATGACAATAATTTAACTGAAAGTGTTGAAAAAAATGAAAAAGGAAAATTTATAGAAAATGATACTAATTCAATAAAAATAGATATAAAAATGTTAGACACAAGCAAAACTTATGATATGGAAACATTATATTCTGGTGGAATGGACAAGTTTGTGCAATATTATAATCAAATAACATTTAAATGTACAAAAATAGATTATCATAAGTCAACAGGAAAAGTAAAATATATGCTTATAGAACAGATTACACAATAAAATATAAAATTAATTAGTTATTAAGGTTTCCAAATTAAAAAGAATTTGGAATTAGTATAAACAAAAGTAAAATTAGAGGAGGAATTTATTATGGAGAATGCATCAAAAGCATTAATTATTGCAGGTGCAATATTACTTGCAATCTTAATTATATCATTAGGAATAATGATTTATCAACAAGCGTCAGGAGTTGTAAACAATAACTCAATGACAGAGGTAGATGTATCAACATTTAACTCAAAATTTGAACAATATTTAGGTTCAAATGTAAGAGGAGCACAAGTTAATGCTCTTATCAACACAGTAAATACAAATAATATGTCACAAGATGATACATCTAAAAAAGTAACTGTAAAAGGAAATACAACAACCGCAGCACAAGCAAGCGATTACAAAAAAGATTACAAAACAGGTTCAACATATTCTGTTACAGTAACTAAAAACACAAAAGGTGGATTAATTAGTGAAATAACAATAGCAGAAAATCAATAAAAAACAGCAATTTAGTAGGGAGGTGATATTATGGAAAATGCAGCAGATGCATTAAAAATGGCAGCAGCAGTATTAATATTTGTTATGGCTATTTCCATAACTATCAACTCTTTTACTGAAACTAGAGTTGCAGCAACGACAATATTGAATAATAAAGATAAAGAATATGATTATTCATATGTAGAAGATAATGGAACAACAGAAAGGCTGGTAAGTTTAGAAAGTATAATTCCAACAATATATAAGGCATATAAAGAAAATTATAAAATCGTATTTAAAGAAAATCTATTTTCAGATGGAGTTTATAAAAAAATAAATAGTGAAACAGGAACAGAAGATAATGTATATTCAATAGATTTGCAAAAAGAAGTACTAGGAAATGATACTCAAAAAGAACAGTTTATTATGGCTATACTATATGGGAGCAAATATGACCAGTATGAAACTGTAAAAAACACATTTAAGAAGAATCTGAAAATATCCTTGAATTCAGCAGGAATTTATGATAAAATAAATGGGAAAAAGTTAAAAGAAAGTATAGGAATTTATTACCAAGAAGAAGCAGGAGAACAAGATAATACAAATCCTACTGTGCCAGATGCAAATAAAACAGAAAAAAGGGTAATAACTTATTCTGTACAATAAAAGGAAAGATATTAACATAATATCTAAAGGAGGAAATAATGGGAGATACATTAATTACTGTAATAGCAATCGTATTAGCAGCTGTTCTAATGTTTGTTTTTCCACTAATGACAATGTCAGATAGGACTGATGATGTATCACAATTATCAGTAGAAACAGCAACAACTGATTTTGTAGATGATGTACGAACAACTGGAAAATTAACAATGGATAAATATAGCAAATTTGTTGAAAATATTTCCGCAACAGGAAATAGCTATGATGTAGAAATGGAACTTAACGTTTTAGATGAAAACCCAGGAAAGAAAACAACACAAGCTGAAAAAACTAAAATTGGAGAAAATGTATATTATACAATGTATACATCACAAATATTAGATACTATAAATCCAAGTAATGGTGTAACTAAAACCTTAGCATTAAAAGAAGGTGACATGTTTACAGCTAGTGTAAAAAATACAAATACAACATTATCACAACAATTAAAGAATTTCTTTTACTCTGTAACAGGAAATGATACATATACAATTGCAGCAGAACATGGCGGAATAGTTACAGCAAATGGAAGTGGAAATTAGGTAAAAAACTTATTAGCTTGTAATATGTATATTGCAAGCTTTTATTATATACGAAGGAAAGTGAAATATGAAAATACAAAATTTAGCGGTAATATTTATAATTATAATACTACCAATTTCATTAATACTAACTGCATATGTACAAAATCAAGTAAAAACACTTGAATTGCAAATGAATTATGATACAAAGTTAACAACAGCGACATATGATGCTGTAAAAGCGTTTCAATTGAATACTGTAAATAGTAGCACATCAGATTTAGCAAATTCTAAACTGAGAGACATTAAAGCTTCTGTGAATACATTTTTCAATTCTGTTGCAACTCAATTTAATTTATCTGGATATAATAAGGATATATTAAAAACATATGTGCCAGCACTTGTATATACAATGTATGATGGATTCTATATATATTCACCATTTACAAATACATTGGGAACAGAAGATGAGGGCGAAACTTATAAAAATGGAGATAAAATATCAGATTTAAAACCATATATACATTATAGCTGTAGATACAAGAAAGGAAGCAATACAAATGTTGTTATAACATATGCTTTGGATAATTATATATCTGTACAAGGTATTATTAATGGAACTGCGGTAAATAAATCAGGCTATGTATTGGATAATGTAACAACCTCAAATGGTAAAGTATATTACAGGAATATTGAAATACCAACAGAAACACTAACAGAGACAAATGCACTATATGAAAATTCAAATAATCAATCAGCAGATACAGGTTCATACACATATACAAAAGTTAATGGTGTAAAATATTATACAAATAATAATGGAAATACATGGTTTTCTATATTAAATGGTACAAAATATGAACAACAAAACACTAAATATAAATTGGTAAATGATGCTGGTCAGATGTACTATAAAGAAGCTAAAGAATTTACAGATTGGTTAGTTAACTCTGAAATTAGTAACTTAACACCTAAAGATATAGTAGATGAAAATGGTAATAGAATTGATTCAGATTTATTTAATCATGACTATAAAATTTTTAAATTAGAAGAAGGAAATACTTCGATAGAAGAACCAACTTCTAACTTTAATCAACATAGACTAGCTGTAATTAGATATTCAATTGAAAAAAACTTATCAATAGCAATAGCAAATTATAATAATTACTCAGGAGTAACAACTAATTTTCAAATGCCAAAGTTACAAGAAGACGAATGGGATAAAATCTTAAATAATGTTTCTGTAATTAGCTTTCTACAAGGCTTAAGCATAGGTGGAAAAGTATATAATGGATATTCAATTGTAGCAAATACAAAAACAGAGGAAGTTGTAAACACAGATTCTATATATTTAATAGCAAATGGAGAATACCATAGGGCGACAGAAATTGGATTATCTAATGTAACAGGGGCATATTTGAATACTGACTTTGAAAGAAAATCAGTAGCAGGAGAAAATTCAACAACATATTTTTTCCCACATGGCGAAACAGCAAGCTATAGCTCAGTTGTTATGCAAAATAAAGTTGCAGATATAGATAATGATTACAATGAAAGTATTTATAAATATATGCAATCACTAGGAAATGGTAGTGATATTGCACAAAAATATTATACTGCACTAGGAAGAGAAAGATGGAGTTCATATAAAACTAATAATAATTCTGCTGAACTAATACAAAAAATGTTACAACACTAAAAAATTGATTTTAAAATTGAATTAAACAGCATAGAATAAAAAACAATATTAAAGAGAATAGAAAAATAAAAAACGTAAATACTAATAATAGTAAATTTGAGGAGAAGATATAATGAAAAAAATTCTTAGAATACTATTATTAGTATTTTTCTTATTTGTTGCATATGTATATATATTATCAATCGACACAATTCCAAATAAAATGACTTTATTTGAAGGTGAAAATATGAATTTTAAAACAATATTTGGAATACAATTAAAGCCAAAAGAGGAACCAGCAATAGAAACCTCGTCAAGTTCTGGATATAAACAAAATTATGAAGTGAGCTTATTTGATAATATAAAATTAAAAAATGTTGATGTAAATATTATACCAAAAACTAAAGTTATTCCAGTAGGAAGTATTGCAGGGGTGAAATTATATACAAATGGGGTATTAGTTGTTGGAATGTCTGAGATAGAGGGAAATGACAATAAAAAATATAAACCATATGAAAACACAGGAATATCAGAAGGAGACACAATAATCAAAATAGATGATATGCAAATAAATTCAACAGATGATTTAGTTAATAGTGTAAATAAGTCAAATGGGCAAAATATCAAAATAAATTATATACACAATGAAGAATCAAAAGAGTGTAGTATAACACCAATAGAAACGAGCAAAAAGGAATATAAAATAGGATTATGGGTAAGAGACAGTGCTGCAGGAGTAGGCACGGTTACATTTTATGAACCAGAAACAAAAACATTTGGAGCTTTAGGGCATGGAATAACAGACATAGATACCAATGAATTAATAAATATAGCATCTGGGGAATTTATAACTACAAAGATATTAAATATAGCCAAGGGAGAAAGTGGAAATCCAGGAAAAATTCAGGGAACAATAGATAATCAAACTAAAATAGGAACAATAAGCAAAAACACTAAATTTGGGATTTATGGAAAAGTGGATAATTTATCTACTTTGCAATTAGATAAAAATAATGAAATGGAGGTAGCATTAAGAGAAGAAGTCGAACCTGGCAAAGCGTATATATTATGTAGTTTGGATAATAGTACTCCACAAAAATACGAAATAGAAATAGAAAAGGTCTTTAGAGATAATAACTATGACAATAAAAGTATGCAAATAAAAGTAACAGATTTAAGGTTAATTGAAAAAACAGGCGGAATAATACAAGGAATGTCAGGTTCTCCGATAATACAAAACAATAAATTTGTTGGAGCGGTTACACATGTACTTGTAAATAATCCACAAGAAGGATATGGAGTATTTGCAGATATAATGTTAAAAAAGTCAAAAGAAATAGAGTAAAAAGTTTGAAAATTTATCTGTAAATAGACATAAAGTTGAATTTTTGTTAATATTGTAGTATAATAAGATTAGGTTGCAATAATGCAACAATAGCACAAGGAGGTTTATACTTTATGATCGAGCACGTTGAGCGGGAAACTACAAGGCTAAATAACCTTGGCATCGACTTTGATCTTTTTTTCACTACCAAGGGTAGTGACGGGACTGGAATTATAGTTTCCAAGGAAGCTTATGATTGCCAGGAAAACCGCGAGAAGATTGAGGCTGCAGGGTATTCGGAGTACAAAGAAGAAGGAGAGAAACACAGCAAACCCTATGGTCCTGCTAAGAAGCGTCGTTTCTGGATAGACGACGAGACTCTTGAGCAAAAGCTCGAGGAAGCAGGACTTACAGAAGTTCCTGTCTTTGATTCTCCCGAAACTATAAAAGTTAACCTTTAGAAAGGTTAGCCGTTTCCTGCTAGACCACCAAAGCCGACTCTAAAATTAGAGCCGGCTTCTTTTTTTATAAAGTGAGAGAAAAAATTTCAATAACAATTATATTCTAGTTAACGATTTAACTATTATTTTATAAGCATTGGACCAATTTCAGTAACTGTTCCAGCACCAATAGTTATAACAATATCGTCTTCTTGAACATTATTTTTTACATATTTAACACATTCATCAAAATCAGGTATATATAAAGCTTTTTTGCCTAAAGAGTTAATCTTATCAGCTAAATCTTTAGAAGAAATATTATAAGTATTAGTTTCTCTTGCTGCATAAATATCTAAAATAATAATATTGTCAAATTCTTTTAAAGCATCAGCAAAATCATTTAGTAACAATTTAGTTCTGCTATATGTATGTGGTTGAAAAATTGCCCAAGAATGGTTATATTTTTTATTTTTTAAAGAATTATATGTTGCTTTAATTTCAGTTGGATGATGAGCGTAGTCATCATATACACTAACATTATTGCCAATTTTTCCTTTAAATTCAAATCTTCTATGTGCACCAGTAAATTTAATTAAAGCATCTTGAATATCTTTTTTAGAAATTCCGTACTCTGTAGATATTGCAGTACAGGCTAATGCATTTAAAACATTATGAATTCCAGGAACAGATAGTTTTAATTTCATAAAAAATTCTCCGCCATAATAAACATCAAATTCAGGAAAACCATCGTTATCAAACACAATATTTTTGGCAATAAAATCAGCTTTTTCATTTTTAATACCATAAGTAATTGATTTTGCATTAGTATATTTGCGTAAATCTAAACAATTTGAGTCATCACCATTAACAATTAATAAACCATCATCAGGTAATAGTTTGGTATATTTTATAAAAGCTTTTTTTATGTTGTCAAAATTTTTAAAATAATCTAAGTGGTCATTATCAATATCAAGAATGATCTCAGCTTTTGGACTAAATTTTAAGAAACTCTCAACATATTCACAAGCTTCAATAATAAAATGTTCACTATTTCCAACTCTGTAATTACCGTTTAAAGGTTTTAACATAGCACCAACTTGAATGCTTGGATCTTTTAGTGCATCTAAGAAGCACAAAGAAATCATTGATGTTGTAGTTGTTTTACCATGTGTACCAGAAACACAAATGGTGTCTTGATAACAACGAGTAATTTCACCAAGAAAATCAGCTCTTTCAATTGTAGGAATATTAAGCTTTTTTGCTTCAATCATTTCTGGATCAGTTGGTTTTATTGCAGCAGAATAAACTACCACATCAGAATTGGAAACATCCTCAATACTATGACCGATAACTACTTTAATTCCTTTAGTTCTTAAGAGTTGAACAGCCTCTGACTCAGAAGTATCAGAACCAGTTACATTAAACCCCCAATTTTTTAGAATTGCAGCAATTCCGCTCATGCTAATTCCACCAATTCCAATCATATGTATATTTTTATATTTTTTAATATGTTCTATATTTGGCATAAAACTCACTCCTCCGTATAATATAGCATTATATAATTTTATATTAAAAAATTCAATAGTTTGAGACAATTTATAGTCTATTATATGAAAAAAAATACATAATGTTAAAATAGTAAAAATAAAATTCAAAAAAATGTAAAAAAAAGAAGGAAAAAATTTTTTTATGAAGAATAATATAATTGTACATAAAAAAGCAATGTGTACAAATATTTAACATAAGGAAGGCAGGTGCATTAAACAATGCAAATCACAGATGTACGTTTAAGAAAAGTAAATTCAGAGAACAGAATGAAAGCTGTTGCTTCTGTAACATTCGATAACGAATTCGCAGTTCACGATATCAAAGTTATCGAAAGCCAAAATGGATTATTCATAGCTATGCCAAGCAGAAAAACTCCAAACGGAGAATTCAAAGATATAGCTCATCCAATTAATGCTGAAACAAGAGAGAAGATTCAAAAAGCTATCTTAGAAGCTTATGAAGCTCCAGAAACAGAAGAATCAGCAGAATAATATAAAGGCCAAAAAAGCACTTTTAGTGCTTTTTTTGTTTGAAAAACTTGAAAATAAGTAAAAAACAATGTAAAATAGTATAGATATAAAAGAAAAGAGGAAAATGTAATGTTTTTAATTGCTGGACTAGGAAATCCTGAGGAAGATTATAGTAATACTAGACATAATATGGGATTTGATACAATAAATAAACTAGCTCTCCAATATAATATTAAATTAGACAAGAAAAAATACAAAGGGCTATGTGGAAAAGGCATTATAGAAAATGAAAAAGTTATACTATTAAAGCCACAAACATTTATGAATTTAAGTGGAGAAAGTATAAAAGAGGCAATGAACTTCTACAAAGTTCAAAGTGAAAATTTAATAGTAGTTTATGATGATATAGATATTGAACCAGGAATAATTAAAATAAGAAAAAAAGGTGGACCAGGTGGGCACAATGGAATGAAATCAGTTATTTCAGAGATAAAAAGTGAAAACTTTCCAAGAATACGTATAGGCATAGGAAAACCGGAGAGAAAAGGTCAATTAATAGAATATGTAATTGGTTCTGTATCAGAAGCTGATAGAAAAATTTTAGATAGTGCAACAACCAAAGGAAAAGACGCAATAATAGAAATTCTAAAAAATGGTGTAGATATTGCAATGAATAAATTTAATTAAAGCAAAAAGAAAGAGGAAAGATATAATGACAGAAATATTTGTACAAAAAAATAGTGAAAGAAGAGAAATCGCTCTTTTAGAAAACGAAAAGTTAATAGAATATTATGAGGAAACAGAAAATTCAAATAGAAGTGAAGGAAATATTTATATTGGAATTGTAAGAGATATTGTAAAAGGAATGGAAGCAGCATTTGTAGATATAGGAACAGAAAAAAATAGTTTTATTCATGTAAAAGATATTTTACCAAAAATAGATGAAACTAAAGAACATCAAGAAAAAAGTACAGATATTTCTAAAATAATAAAACCTAAACAAAAAATATTAGTTCAAGTAAAAAAAGATAGTAACTCTAAAAAAGGTGCTAGAGTATCAACACACATAAATTTGCCAAGCAAATATATTGTATTGATGCCAAACACTGATATTGTTACTGTTTCTCAAAAAATTGAAGATGAAAAAGAACAGAAAAGATTAATAAAATTAGTAAAAGAAAATTTAAGTGAAGGAAATGGAGCAATAATAAGAACATTAGCTAAAGGAAAAGAAAAAGAAATTATAGATGATATAAAAAAAGTAGAAAATCAATGGCAAAAAATTATTCAAACAAGCATAAATCCAAAATGTAACAAAGCAGAGTTATTATATAAAAGTGAAGATATTCTTGAAAAAATTTTGATGGATTTAATGGACGAAAATATAAGTAGAATAGTTGTAAATAGCAAAGAGGAAAGAGATAGAATAAATAAACTAACAAAGGAAAATAAAGAATATCAAAATATCCCAATAGAGGTACAAAAGAAAAAAGATATTTTAGAAATATATGATATACGAAAACAACAAAAAAAAGCTCAAAATAGAAAAGTATGGTTAAAATGCGGAGGATTTATTACAATTGATAAAACAGAAGCATTAACAGCTATAGATGTAAATACGGGGAAATTCACTGGAAACAATAATGACTTACAATCAACAATATTAAAAGTGAATAAAGAAGCAACAATAGAAATTGCAAAACAAATGCGTTTAAGAGATATTGGTGGAATAATAATAATAGATTATATAGATATGAAAAGAAATAAAGACAAAGAAGAAATTCTAAAATTGATGAAAGAAGCATTAAAAAAAGACAGAACCAAAACACAAGTAGAAGGGTTTACAAAGCTAGATTTAATGGAACTTACAAGAAAACATATCTGTAGTCATAAGGAGTAATATAAAATGAATGTAGGATTTATATCGCTAGGATGTAGTAAAAATTTAATAGATACAGAAGTTACAATTGGAAAATTTAAAGAACATAAATTTACAATAGTAAATGATGCTACAAATGCAGATATTATTGTAGTAAACACATGTGGATTTATTGATTCAGCTAAAGAGGAAGCAATACAAACTTTATTGGAAATGGCAGATTTAAAACAAGGAAGATGTAAATATTTAATAGCAATGGGATGCTTAGTACAAAGGTATTATGAAGATTTAAAAAAGTCAATGCCAGAAGTTGATTTGTGGATAAAACTGGATGAATATGATCACCTATGGGATAAAATAGAAGATTTGGTAAAAAGAGATATTATTAAAGAATCAAAAACTAAGTCAAGCAAACAAATAACAAAAATACCGAAGATGCCAATGTTTGAACAATATGATTTTATGAATAAAACAGTAACAACAGGAAAAAATTTTGCATATCTGAAAATTGGAGAAGGTTGTAGCAATAGATGCACATATTGTGCAATTCCATATATCAGAGGACCATTTGTTAGTCGAAAAGAAGAAGATATTATAGAGGAAGCAAAAAAACTTGCAGAAGATGGCATAAAAGAATTAATTGTTATAGCACAAGATACAACGAAATATGGTGAAGATATTTATGGAGAAAATAAATTAGCAGAATTATTAAAAAAATTAAGCGAAATAGAAGAAATAAAGTGGATTAGATTTTTATATTCATACCCAGAGGGAATAACAGATAATTTGATAGACGAAGTTGCAAGCAATCCTAAAATTGCTAAATATTTTGATATTCCAATACAACATATATCAGATGTAGTACTAAAAAGAATGAACAGGAGAACAAATAAAAAACAAATAACAAATTTAATCAGAAAAATCAGAAAAGCAATACCGAATGTAACAATTAGGACGACTTTAATTGTAGGATTTCCAGGGGAGACAAAAGAAGATTTTCAAGAATTATTAGACTTTGTAAAAGAAGCAAAATTTGATAAACTAGGAGCATTCCAATATTCAAAAGAAGAAGGAACCCCAGCTGCTAAATTACCAAATCAAATACATGGAAATACTAAAAAATCAAGGTATAATAAAATAATGTTAGAACAACAAAAAATTTCAAAAGAGATATTAAAAAGCAAAATAGGAAAAACATATGAAATTTTAATTGAAGAAATGTCTTTTGATAATAGTTTTTATATAGGAAGAACAATGCAAGATGTTCCTGAAATAGATGGTATTGTTTATATTAAAAATAAGACACAAAAAAATCTTATAAATAGTTTTGCAAAATGTAAAGTAGTAGATGTAAAAGACTATGACTTAATTGCAGAACTTATATAAATTCTGATTACTTATGTTGCAGATATATAGCAACAAAAAATAAATGCAAAGAGGTAATGATGTTAAATGAGAGTATATTTGAGTGATAAAGAGTTGGCAGAAATAACTGTCAAACAAGGAAAAGATGCACATATGTTTGAATATTATATAGGAAGCATAAAAATAGGTGTGTTAGATGAACGAGTAATGCAAAATAATATACTAATGTTAGATGCAGTAAAAGACAAATATGTTGCAGAAGAAATTGAAAAAGCAATAGATTCTATGCCAAGAGAAAATATACTACAAGAAATTCAAGAAGATAAAGATATTGAAGATTATATAAATAAAAAGTATGGAGAAATTGAAAAAGTTCAAAATGTTAGAAAAATTGATCTTGATAAAGAAATAGAAAATGAGAAAAAAGTAAAAAAATCTGAAAAAGATAAAAAAACCACAACAAAACCAGCAATAAAGCAAAGTGTAAAATTAGATGAAAGAGCAAATGATGTAAGCTCGATGAGAAGATGGCTAGGAGGAAATATCCCGGCAGAATTTGATAGGATTGGTGTGGTAGAAAGCTCAGATATGAAAGAATATGGTGGAAAAAACACAACAAGATATTCATTGGTATTAATGGATAAAGACGGAAATATAGAACCAGCTGAAAAATATCTACCACAATTAAAACAAAGGACAACAAGAGGCAACAATCCTACAAAAGAAAGTTATCAAGTAAGAACAGATGGAAAAGTTGAACAAGATGCAGTACTTAGTGAATACCAGATGGGTGATAAAATAATTCAATTGGACAATAAGCAATATGGAAGAATTAGCTTGGAAATAGGAAAAGAAGCAAGAAATTCTACAGAGACTGTTTCTCAAGAAGTAAGAGGAGAAAATACATTATTTGCAACAAGTAAAACTCAAAGGAGTGTAATAGGGGAATATAAAGAAAATGGGGAAGATACTGTAGAAGACAATATTAAAGAAGCAGATGCGCATAAAAAAGAAAACCCAGAATGTGAAGAACTTAGAACAGAAGATATAGATGGAGATGCAACTACACAATCACATACACATAACGAAATCACCTTAGAGGACGGAAGTAAAATATCTTTTGAAAGATTAGCGGTAAGATGGGGATTGTTTGATGATAATGGACAACCAGATATTGAAAATGCGAAAACAAAATATTTAGAAAAATGCGAAGAAAACGTAGATGCAAGTCCAGAACAAATAATAGATGAACTAGATGGAGAGCTAGATGACCCAAGAGCAGTAGAGACTAGAAGAAGATAAAACATATAAAGCAAAATATTGCCAAGTAAAAATTTAAGTGATATAATGAAAAAGTACAAAAGGTAAATTGAAGAGGTGGAAAGATGACAACATTACTTGCACTAATATATATATTAATATTTGTTATATTTGCATTAGTTGCATATGCAGTTTTGCAAATAAAATTATTTGGTATGAAAGTAAAAGATTTTTGGTCTTTTATAGAAGCAAACCAAATGTTAGATAAATTATCAAAATTTGCAAAACAATATGAAAATATGTCACCACAAGAGCAAATTATATATTTAGCGGAAGCGGAAAAGATATTTAAAGCATTTGACAATGTTCCAAATGAATTGTGGGAAGAAGAGTATCAAAAATATAAAGAAGTTTTAAATAAATATCAAGACATAAAAATGTTAAGATGGGCTCAAAAATAATTTTTATATAAAAAAGAAACCTATAGTAAATTTTATATAGGTTTCTTTTTTGCAATATTATTAAAATTTTATTATTAATAAACTCATAAGAGCATATGTATAACGGATTGCCTTTTTCATAAATAATCGTGATTTTAGAATGTCAAAAGATTCTGATAATGCACAATATTTATCTACAAAAGTTAATATAAATCCTTCAATAGATTTGGGAAATTCAATAGTAACTGGCCACATATGTTTAATAATAATATCTTTTTCTTTTTCATTTAAATCAAATAGTTTACAAGCATTTTTGCAAGCTGTTTGACCATGTGTAAAAGCATGAAGTCCCTTTCTATCTGGTTGACGTACTCTCCAATCATATAAAAATAAATCGTGTAACATAGCAGCTCTAGTAGCAGATTTATAATCCAAATGGTATTTTTTACAGATTAGGTAACAATAATATGCGGCACAGTAGCAGTGCTCAAAACATGATGTTTCATAATGCTGCTTGTATTTTTTCATTTCTTGAACTGTTGAGTTAGATATTAATGGCTTTATAATTTGTTGAAATTCATCATCTTTTTCACTAAGTTCTTTTATATATTCTTTCATTAAAATTTCCTCTCTTGTTAAATAAGATTAATATATTTTATGCACTTCTTTTCAATTATAACACATAATGATTACAAAAAACAACAAAAAATATAATAAATTTTAATCAAAATATTGCATTAATTATCCAACAATAGTATAATAAGAAATGTAGCATAATAATATTAAACAGAATATTATTAAAAAGAGAGGTAGAAAAATGGATTATTTATATATACTAAGAGAAGCTCTAGTATGGATTATAACAATATTTTGGCTATATCAAGTATTGGTAAGTCTATGTTCATTAGTAAAAATTAAAGACAAACCATTAAAAGTAAAAAAAGATCATAGATTTATGGCAATAATACCGGCGCATAATGAAGAAGCGGTTGTAGGAAATTTGGTAGAAAGTTTAAAAGCCCAAAATTATAACAAAGATTTATATGATATATATGTAATTGCTGATAATTGCACAGATAATACTGCAAAAGTTGCAAAAGAAGCAGGAGCAATAGTTTATGAAAGATTTAATAATAGCAAAAAAACAAAAGGATATGCATTAGACTGGTTTTTACAACAAAAAATAAAAGAAGATGCTCCATATGATGCGTTTTTCGTATTTGATGCAGATAATATAGTAGATCCAAATTTTATTAAAAATATGAATGTTAAATTATGCCAAGGTGAAGATGTAGTACAAGGATACAGAGACATAAAAAATCCAACAGATAGTTGGGTTACTGCAGGATATGCTTTGTTCTATTGGACAATGCACAGATTTTATCATTTAGCAAGATATAATTTAGGATTATCACCATTATTAAATGGTACAGGTTTTATGGTAAGATTTGATGTTATAAAACCACAAGGTTGGGACACTTTAACATTAACAGAAGATATTGAATTTTCATTAAAAAGAATAATAAAAGGTAAAAAATTAGGTTGGGCAACAGATGCAATAGTATATGATGAACAACCAGTAGGATTTAGACAATCTTGGTCACAAAGAACAAGATGGAGTGTTGGTCATATTCAATGTATTCAAAAATACACTAAGGAACTTGCAAAAGGAGTTAAAGAATACAAAACATTAATGAATTTTGATGGTTTATTATATATCTTAGGAAGTATACCAATGTTTATAATTGCAATTGTTCTATTATTAATAAATGCGATTATGTACTTAAATAATGGTATGACAACTTCAGATTTAATTTTAAATTATGCAAGATACATTATACCAACTTTCTTCTTACCAATATTAACAGGTATCTTAATATTAAAACTAGATAAAAGACCAATAAGACCTATGATTAAAGGATTATTATGCTATCCATTATTCTTAGGTTCATGGTTATTAATAAACTTTAAAGTGCTATTTAAAAGAGATACAAAATGGGAGAAAATTGACCACGTTAGAGATATTAAAATTAACGAAGTACAAGAAAATGCAGAACTTGAAAAAGTATAAAAATATATATGCAATAAAAAGACAAAGTAAATTAGTGATTATTTTTAGAGAGAATTAGTCATAGGCTGAAAGCTAATTTAAATGTAACTAATTGAAAAACTACCTTTTTAAGCACCTAGGCTAATAACCTATGGCGTTGATAACGATATAATCAAATTAAGTAAAAAATTAGGATGGAACCGTGTAAGCACTCCTATAGATGTAACAATCTATAGGAGTGCTTTTGGTATATAAAATAAGTTAATTATAAATTAGGAGGGATATATATGGTTAAATTAAAATTAAAAGATGGATCTATTATGGAGGTAGAGAAAGGTAGCTCAATACTAGATGTAGCAAAAAAAATAAGTGAAGGATTAGCAAGAATTGCAACTTGTGGGGAAATTAATGGAAAAGTAGAAGATTTAAGATATGAGATAAATGAAGATTGTGAGCTAGTAATTCATACATTTCAAGATGATGATTTAGAAGGAAAGAAAGCTTATTGGCATACAACATCTCATATTATGGCGCAAGCAATAAAAAGATTATATGGTGATGTAAAATTAACGATAGGACCAGCTATAGAAAATGGATTTTATTATGATTTTGATACAGAAAAACATTTTTCAGAAGAAGATTTTGAAAAAATAGAAGAAGAAAT
>ENA-ORNP01001787-ORNP01001787.1-human-gut-metagenome-genome-assembly--contig:-NODE-1787-length-20433-cov-3.935273_pt1 | contig 20433 bp, 18 predicted proteins | sample MGYA00242119_ERZ509030 | MGnify/ENA primary metagenome ERZ509030 (study PRJEB26280, sample SAMEA2338708) | human gut metagenome | biome: human gut; feature: human-associated habitat; material: faeces... | reverse complement strand
AGGTCAAAGGCAAAAGCGGCAGGCTCATTGCCTTTGAAAAAGTCCCGGAAGATCTGCAGGCGCGACGCAATGTCCAGTTCCCTCCCTATGGAGGAAAGCTGGGCAAGGTGGGTGATGAGGTCTGTGCCCACACGGGAGAAATAGGTGCGGGCTTCGTCGATATTCCGCTTCGCCACAGTGATGGTGATGTAGCGGTCCTGCACGACGCTGCTGCTCACGCCGGTGACCGTGGAAAGCAGCATCTCGTTGTACTCTTTGCGGAAATGGTTCAGCCCGTCCTCTTTCATAGGAAGCAGCAGGGATTTCTCAAATTCCGCTTTATTGATTTTCCGATTGTTGATGGTGATCTTGGCGCTGGCTCCGGAATCCAGCGCATTGAGGAGCTCTGAATAATCGAGAAACATCGCTGTCTTGTCCTCTTTTCCGGCGATTTGATAGTTAATATCGGTAAAGGAAAAGGTTTTGGAAAACCTGCTTCCTACCTGAAAAATCCCATCCGGCCAGATGCGCTGGATAGGGATGGCATCCTGTACGGACTTCGGGATGGTGAATTTTTCTTTCTCTAATTTCGTTGCTTTGACAAGCGTTTTGATAATAGGCATCCTTCCTTTCAGTGCGAAAAATGAAAAAGGTTACTGTTCTTTCCCAGCTGGTGGCTGAAACTTACGCTTTTTCCTTTTGCGTGGCGGCTTTTCGCCCTCTGCAATGGCATCTTTCAAGGCTTCGTAGTAGAGATTCTCAGACTTGAACACAAGCTTTTTCGGATACAGAAATTCTGATTTAAACCAAGCCCATGCCACTTGTTCGGCGGTCATCCCATGGTACTTAAAGAAGCCGCAGGCAGCGAATGGAGCTGCTCCAAGAATGCACATCCAACCAACTTCTTCGCTGCCAATCAGCGGGCGCAAACCAAAATACAGACCGACTGCTACCCCTACTGCAAGCAGGGAACAGATAAACTGTCGGGTGGAAAGTCCAAAAAAGATGGACTCCTGATAATCCCGGATTTCCTTTGGTACTTTTACTTCTATATTGCTTCACTCCTTTCACGGCCTTACAGACCTAACAATTCCTTGACGATCCGGTCGCTCATCCGCACAGCTCCTACTAAAACCAAAAGGTTAAAAATGAGCTCGCCTACATAACTCCATACGGCGGTTACCGCTGAGACGTTAGGATCGACCGCTGGCGGAGAAGCCGCCATAACGGAAAAGATGATACAGGCAAGGGCGATGATGGCCCCTTCCAAACATACCCCGGCATAGGAACGCAGGAAGTTCTTGCCCACATTGCTGGTTGGCTCTCCCGCAAAGCTGGAGAGAGGGATAGGCGCAAGCGCTGTGTACATATAGAGTTTAAACATACGGGAATAAACCGTTAAAATCATGATAAAGGACAGCACTGTAATAAACAGACCGCCTAAAAGGGTTACCGCCCACAAAGGGATGCTGTCCCAAAATCCTACGTTATTGATTTTATCGATGATTTCCTGCGGGAGTGTGGTGCCGCTGCTTCCTGACAAACCCGATTGGGTAATAATGGTGGAAATGATTCCTTGTACGATTTTAAATACAGCAAGCATCAAATCAAGTCCGTATGTTACAGCAGCCTTCGCCAAAGCAAAGCGGATGAACAATTTTAAAGCGTGTTCCGGGCGTTTTACATCGGTAAAAGAGCCGCAGGTTTTAACGACACCAACCGCAAAAAACAGTACCAGCAAACCATACCCAATGGCTTTCAGCGCCCCGTTAATATCCAGCATAACCTGCCAGATCCCGCCGCCCTTGAAAGTGGCGGGGTCTTGGGTAAGCAGTGTCCAGATTTCAGCCAGTTTGTCATTCCATGTACCCAGCGCTGAATTTAAGTTGTCTATGATCCAGTTTCCGGCTGGTCACCTCCTATCTGAAAAAATGAGGGAGTGCCCAATGCGGACGCTCCCTTTGCTGGAAAACAGAAAATCAGGCGGTGATAAGGTCAAGGATTTCCTTGGCGAAGGTGATTACCAGCCCACCGGCCAAGGTGAGGAAACCCTGCGAACGCTGGGAGGGATCATGGCTCTGGAAGGACAGGCCGACCTGTACGACACCCCAGCCCAGCAGGATCATACCGATGGCACGAATCAGGGAGAAAATGAATGTGGAAAGGTTGTTTACTACTCCGAGAGGATCGCCGCTGGCTGCAAAGGCAGTAGTGGAAAGGCAGCAGGCACACAATACTACAGCGGCATAGCTGGAAAATCCAAGGCGTCCCTTTTTACCAAGCGGCAGAGCATTGGTGGGTTTATTGTCCTTTTTGCGGTTCGTCAAAGAACCAATTTTTTTCAGAAACTTATTCAGAAGCGTTCCTCCAATTTCATGTAAATTATTATGGTTTGAGAAAATCCTCCGGTTCCAGCAGTTCGGAGAGGAACCGCAGCCACCGCTCCGGTCTGGGGGCGTCTGGCAGATAGCCCACGGCCAGGCGGTTGTTGCAGTAGGTCTTTTCCGGCGAGAAGCGGCCGTCCATGAAATAGGTGCCGTTGGCCACATGGATGCGGTCGGTCTCGATGGGAAGGGGCGGCGAGTAGGCTTGCAGTTTGATGCTGGCGAGCAGATTGGACACCAGTTTGGACAGTCCGCTGGTGACGCAGCCGGAAACCGTCTCCAGGATCTGCTGGCTGACCACCGCCTCGTCCTCCACCGCTCCATCCACCGTGAACAGCCTGCCCCGGATGCACTTCATGGGGTGGGCCGCCAGAAATTCCTCGCAGAACAGCACCTCGTTGATGTTCTTCCCGTCATACCAAGCGGGCCAGCCGCCGTGACTGGGCGGCACAGCAGAGTTTTTGCGCATTGTGTGTTGTCTCCTTTCTCCATTCTTTCAGTTGCCGATTGATCTTTTGGATGCTTCCGTCTGCCATCAGCTGCTGAACTATCGTCTCCCGCTCATGGGAATCTCCTTGCAGCAGGGCGTCCAACAGGCACTCCGCCCAGGGAAGCCGGTGGCAAGCCTCCACAAACCGCTCGTTCAGCGTTTCCTCCGGTGTCTGTGGAGCATACTGCAGTTTCCACTCTTCCAGTGTCCGGCGGTACTGCCCCAAAACAGAACAGCACAGCACAGCCGCTCATCCTCCTGGAGCTGCTGTGCCTTGGTTTTCTGTTTCAGTTTTTGGCAGATGGATTCCGGCGGGGGCTTGTCCGGCGCAAGATGGAAGTCCGCCGCCAGTTTTCGGGCTGCATCATACAGGCTCAGGCCAAAAAGATTGGCAGCCAGGTCGATGACGTCCCCGTGCGCTCCGCAGGCAAAACAGTGGTAGTGGTCGTCTGCTACCAGCAGGCTGGGGTGGTGGTCGTTGTGGAAGGGGCAGAGCGCCATTCCACAGCGGTTGACCGCAACGCCATACAGCTGTGCAGCCTCCCTGGCGTTGACGGCGGTTTTTACGGTTTCAAACAGGTTCATACAATTCCCTCCATTTCTTGATGCGTGGGGCAAGTTTCTCACCCCTCTGTATCAGTTATGGGGAAAATCGAAAAAAACAGGCTGATGGCATGACAGCGCCGTTTCAAAAAACATGACAAAGCCCTGCCTGTGTGCTATGATAGAAAAAGAAAAACATGACAGGAGGAGGCCGATGGACAAGATCATCAACCACGCAGTGCTGTCGCTGGATTTCTGGCAGGATACCGTGACTTACGAGGGCTGCGCCATGCCCACGGGGACCATTGGCTGCGAGGTATTGAACATTTCAGCTGAAGCGATTGAAACCCTTACCCCGCCCTGCGATACGATGAACCGCCTGCTGCAGGGGATGAACACGGGGACGGTGGACCTGACGCTGCTGCCCCAAGTGCAGGGCGCTGCCAGCGGCATCCTCTCCTTCATGGATGTTACGCGGCCGTTCTCCCGGCTGTCCAATAGTGACTTCGGGAAGAAACTGGCGGATGTTTTCTCTGCCGCGTATCTGGAAGATGCAAGAGATTATTTGCAGCTTTCCCAGCAGGAGCAGCTGCTCTGCACCTTGACCGGCCAGCACAGCAGGGCGGCGCAGCTGATCCGCATGACCCAGGTATTGGGACATCTGAGCTATTCCCTCCGCCAGTACAAGGACGCCCTGCTCCCGTTTGCCCGGCAGCTGAATGAACCCGGCCACGACCGCACGGCGGAGGGCTATGCAGCACTGTTTGGGCAGTTTTTCCAGGAAGAACCGACACTCTCTGACGGCAATCCCTCCTGGATGACCCTGACCAACGCCTCGGTGCAGTACGTCTCCGCCATTCGCCCCGGTGCGGCGGAACCGCAGCTGGTGAAGCGGATGCACTACGTCAGTTTTGTGGGGATGTTTCGCTCCGACCTGTTCGAGGGTCTGTGCGTGGGCCATGCGCCCAGACAGTGCCCCATCTGCGGGCGGTGGTTTTTGACCACCGATGCCCGGCGCACCAAATACTGCGGCGGTCTGGCTCCAGGGGACAAGCGGCGCCGGACGTGCCGTCAGATCGGCAACCTGCGGGGGCGGGCACAGCGGGAGCTGGCGGCAGACCACCCCATTAAGGCGGTCTATAACCGTCGGATGAATACCATCCTCCAGAGTACCCGCCGTGGGAAGCTGGACGCGGAACTGGCCAAAGTAATGAAAAAGCTGGCAAAGGATAAGATGCTGCGGGCGATCTCTGACCACAGTTATGCCAGCACCAGATACGAGCAGGAAATGACCCAGGAGGCCCTGCTTGCAGAGGCAAAGAGACGAATGGCTTTGTAGTGCCATAGGAAGGCGGTGAGGAAATGGCGGAAGTGGAATTTACTTGGGCGTTGGACGGCTACTGCGCCCGATATGGTTTTCTGGCCCAGCCGGAGGGGCTGACTATGCGGGAGGCGGCGCGCGTCTTTCAGCTTGACCCGCAGCCGCCGGAGGCAGGAACACTCAACGATTACATCACTGCCGCCCTGCGGGAGCGAAACCTGGACTACTTCTCCTTCTTCCTGCACCACTATGAAACCCGGCTCAATGGCCGTGTTCGCCGTTTCCTGATGCGGGAGGGGCTGGAACGCTATGACCCGGAGCGGTTCCTGGACTACAAAATGGGGTGTGTCCTCGCCATGCTGGATTGCCTTCCGGGCTATGACCCGATGAAGGAGGCGGACTTTCTGACCTATGCCCATTATTTTATCGGCAATGCACTTCTGGAGTGCCGCCGCCAGGAAGAGGCCGGTTCCTTCCAATCTCTGGACGAATACAAGGCCGCTCGTGGGATCGCCTGGCTCTACAACAATTCCGGCAAGAGCACAAAAGATGTCATCGCCGAATATGCCAACCATCAGAACTGCACCGAAATGACTGCCGCAGAGTACCTGGCGTTGGCACAGTGCAACCGCAGCCGGGTGCCCTTCTACCAGACAGTACAGGACGAAGAGGGGGAGGAGACCGGAGAAGATGTAAGCCGGGACGACAGCTGGAATTATGCGGACATTCTATGGAACAGCATCCGGGCCAAGGCTGTTCGGGAGGCTTTTGAAAAGCTGGATTACCGGGAACAGACCCTTTTGGAAAAGCGGAACGCCGTCTGCATGACCTGCGGTCGGGTGAGCCCGCTCAGCACCCGCATGAGCTTTGAGGACTTGGCGGTGCAGTTTGAGGGCAGCACCGCCAGCGGGGCGGAACGTGCCTATCGCCGGGCGGTGGAACATCTGGCCTGTCTGTTGACAGAGGCTGGCGTCATCCACATGGTTCGATTGAAACGGAAATCGCAGACCCGCAGAAAACAAAAAATTGCCGCCGCTATCTACCTGTATCAGGTGGACAACGACGGCGAATGGGGAGAAATTTCGTTTGATTTTGAACGCGGTACGGCGGAAGTTACCGCCTTGGTGGGGTGGGACACATCCAGGACTCACCGCTTTGCCAATTTGGCGATCCAAGAACTGTTGAACTGCAACAACAAAGCCTTACCTAAAGAGACCTGGCTTGTGAAGGAACTATGACCTAAGTCTGTCCACAGAAAGCTCCGTGCGGCAGAATTGGAGCGTGAAAATACGGAGCTGCGCGGGAAAGTCCGGAGCTGCGCGGGAAAGTCCGCAGCTATGAGGATGTGATTCAGCGTAATAATCTGTGGCGATTCTTCCATCCGCACAGAGAAAAAGCGGTCACGAGGGACGAAGCTCGCTGATTCCTGTGTAGAGCCGGAAAAAACGCATTTTATCGAATGGGAGCGCGTCGGACAGGGCAGACATCGTCCGGCGCGCTCCTGTTTGAAAATCGCCATTTTTCCCAAGTCAAGAGCCGAAGAAAACACCTGAAAAACACCCCTATTGCGTGACAGAGCCGCAGAAAGGATAAGCCTATGAGAACAGGACTTACCAAGCAGGAAAAGACCACCGAAATCTATTTTGACGAGAAAGACCCCACCATCTTCATCCGCACCCACAACACCGACCTCAAAAACAGGCTGACCGCATACAACCGCAAACACCCTGCCGTCTGCAAGCTGACGGACGTAGACCCGGACACGGGCTGCAAGGAATTTGAGATTGAAAAGGGACGCTTCTCTTTCCGGCTGACCGCCCCATACAGAGAGGAACGCCGCAGGGCGGCAAGCGAAGCGGCGAAAAACGAATAAAAGGGTTTTAGGGCTTCGTTGATTGTTGCGTTGGCAACCCCACCGCAATGGTAGTGCCCTTCTCCGAACTTTTCTCTACCCAAACGGAGCCGCCGTGGAGGTCGGCGATCTCCCATACCAGTGAGAGCCCCAGTCCTGCGCCACCGTATTCCCGGCTGCGAGACTTGTCCACCCGGAAGAAGGGCTGGAAGATACTGCGCTGATACACCTCCGGGATGCCGCAGCCGGTGTCGGAGACGCGGAGCAGGAGCTTTTCCAACTCTTGAGTGACAGAAACCCGTACCGAGCCACCCGGCCGGTTGTACTTGACAGCATTCTCCGTCAGGTTGAAGATCAGCCGGTAGATCAGTGCATCGCTGCCGGTCATAATGCCGTCGCCCTCCGCCGTCAGCGTGACGCCGAGCTTATCTGAGAGCGGCGCAAGATCTGTGAAGATCTCCTCGATCATGGGAGCGAGCTGGATCCGCTCGTTCCGCGCCACCTGCCGCAGATTGCTCATCTCCAGCAGTGTCCTGGTCATCTGTATCAGCCGTTCCGTCTGCTCACGCAAAAGCGTGAGGAACTCCGCCGTCTCCGGTCGCACATCAGGATGCTCCGCGGAAAACAGCTCCAACTGCGCCTGCATTAGTGCCAGTGGCGTGCGCAGCTCGTGGGCGGCGTTGCCGGTGAACTGCCGCTGGGCGGAAAAGGCGTTGTTCAGCCGCTCCAGCATCTGGTTGAACGAGCGGCTCAGCTGCCGGAACTCCGAAATGGCGTCTTCATCGATCCTCATATCGGCAAGATTGTTCAGCTGCACCTGCTCCACCTGCGAGGTAAAGCTGCGCAGGGGCTTGAGAGCGCGTCCGCTGACGAAATAGGCGAGGATGCCGCTGAGCAGCGTTACCGCCGCCGTGATGTACCAGTTGGTGGTGCGGAAGCGCCCCTGCACCCCATCGACGACGATGGTCAACTCCTCGTTGGGCGCTATGAGCTGCGGGTCAAAGCTCGCCGCTCCGCTATCATTCAGGATCACCGTGCCGCCGCCCTGTAAGCTGTCCGCAATGGTGTCCATATAGTACACACCGGAGGAGCACAGCAGCAAATTCATGGCCACGCAGGTGATGCCGATGAGCAGGACGGACATCAGTGTGATGCGCCACTGCAGGGAAAGCCGCTTCATTCTTCGTCCCCTCCCATCAGATAGCCCTCGCCGATGCGGTTGCGGACAGGGTCGTAGCCCAACGCGGTGCGCAGCTTCTTCCGCAGGGCGGAGATGTGGACGCGAATGGAGTTGCTGAAGCTGTCCACGCTGTTGTCCCAGACGTGATCCATCAGCTCCTCCTGACTCACAGGCCGCCCCTGATGCGCCATCAGGTATTCCAGGATCCCCGTCTCCTTGCGGGTCAGCGTCAGGGGCTGCCCGTTGGCGGAAACTGCCCGCGCACGGGCATCAAAGGTGAGCTGCCCGCAGCGCAGCACCACATCCTGCTGGGTAAACTGCCTCAGGGTCAGGCTGCGGATGCGCGCCTCCAGCTCCGCCAGATGGAAGGGCTTTGCCAGATAGTCATTGGCGCCGGCATCCAGACCCGTCACCTTATCCTCCACCTCGCCGCGAGCCGAGAGGATCAGCACAGGTGTCTCTCTGTCGGTCTGCCGCAGAGTGCGCAGCACCGTCATTCCGTCCTTTTTCGGCAGGTTCAGATCCAGCAGCACCAGATCGTACCGCTCCGTTTCCAGCAGCTCCAGCGCCTTCTCGCCGTCGTAGCAGCAATCCACGCTGTAGGCCGACCGCCGCAGGCTGCGGGCGACGGTGTCGCACAGGGCGCGCTCGTCCTCTACAATCAAAAGGTGCATAGTCGCCTCCTTAATGAACAGGTTGTCTCCTATTATAGCAGAGCCGGATAAGATTTGTGTTAAATTTCTGTTCTTAACAGAGATTTTAACCCGCCTGCGCTATGATAGGCCACAGAAACAGGAAAGGGTGATCAAAATGAGTCACAGGAAGAAGGCAGCAGCGCAGGTCACACTGCTGCTGGCGGGAGCCGCCGCCTGCGCCAGCGTCATAGTGCCGTACTCCCGCAGCATGGTTTCCATGGCTCTCAGCAGCCCCGGAATGGCTACCGACTGGCCCCCCAGGTCCTTCCACTCGTCCTGGACCTCTCCATCCTTGAGGAACAGGTCCTCCCCCGCCTTGGCGGGAGCCACGCCCCGGGCGTCCAGCGCCAAGACCTTCTGATCCCGCTGGGAGTACAGCAGGCTGAAACAGCCGCCCCCGATGCCGGAGTGGTGGGGCTCCACCACAGAGAGGGTCAGAGAGACCGCCACGGCGGCGTCAAAGGCGTTCCCTCCGGCCCGCAGCATCTCCAACCCCGCCCGGGTGGCATAGATATTGTTGCAGCTGACCGCTCCGCAGTCCCCGTGGGCGGAGGGCTTGCTCCACCGCGAGGGCCACATGTACTGCTGCTTCTTTGCTTCACTCATACTTGATCCGCTTCCCTTCCCGGCCGCGCCGGACAGTGTTTTCATCGAGTCTTGTTCGGATTCCATTATTCCTTCGCCAAACCATGCGTCTTTTTACTGGTCGCCAGAGATACCACAACACCCACTGTATAGCTGACCAGCACTGTGGGGTAGACCGCCTCCAGTGTGTCGGTCAGGCCCAGCAGCATCCAGGCCACACCTACCACCATGCCGCTGGCCATGGCCCAGAAGGCCCCCTGCCGGGTGCAGCGCTTCCAGGTCAGGCCCACCAGGATGGCGAAGCTCACCGGGGCGGCGGCCACGTGCTGCAGGGTGAGGAACAGGTTGGTGAGGGCGGCGCTGGGCATGATGACCGCAGGGATCAGAGTCAGGTAGGCAAAGACGAAGGTGATGATCTTGGACAGCTTCAGCAGTTTGGCGTCGTCCACGTTGGGATTGATGTCGTTTTTATAGACATTGGTAATGATGGTGCCTGTGGCCAGCATCATGGTGGCCATGGTAGCCGCGATGATCATGGTGGCAAAGGCAAAAATGATCCCAGCGAAAGCCGGATTGCTGAAGGTCTTGATGGAGTAGGCAAATGCGGTGGCACCGTCGCCCAGGTCCGCACCGGACGCCTTGGCAAAGATGCCGCAGGTGGCGGTGAGCAGGCAGATGGGGGCAGCCAGCACATAGCCCAGGATAGAGCCGGTGCGGGCGGCGGAAGCGCTCTTTGCGGCCAGCAGGGGCTGGAGCACGGACTGCATCACTGCGGTGGACAGGCAGCCGCCCAGGATCCAGGCGATGATGCGCTGGGTGGGCATATTGCCCATGGAGGAGTACTCTGCGGGAAGTTCAGAGAGCATCACGGTGAAGCCGCCGAACTTGGGCAGCGTCATGAGCACGAAGGCAATGAGCAGGATGTAGATGCCGAAGCATACGATGCGCCCCACAGCGGACATGCCCCGCATGCCGGAGAAGCTGGTGTAGATCACGGCGATGGTCAGGCCGATGAGCATGGCCAGCGTGATGTTCAGACCGGGGATGGCGATCTGGATGATGGAAGCCACGGTCTTGAGCTGATAGGGGATGTACAGGAAGCCGTAGACGATCCAGGCGTAGGAGTACAGGCGGCTGGTCTTGGTGTCGAAGCGCTTTTGCAGATAGATGGGCACCGAGTCGCCGGGCATGTTGTTGCGGATCAGCTTGGCGAACAGGGCCAGCGCGATGAAGTAGAAGGAGCCGGCGATGGAGTACCAGGCCCCGGAGATGCCCAGGGTGTAGCCGTTCTGAGCCGCCCCTACCACGGCCATGCCGCCAATCTGCCAGGCGGCAAAGACACAGCCCAGAGTCAGGGGGCCCATGGTCTTGTCACCGCCCGACCACTGGTTGGCACTTTTGATCTTGGTGCCGGACCAGACACCGATCCCCACGATAATGACAAAGGTCACGATCCATGTTGCGATTAACATACGGTTCTCTCTCCCTTTTGTTTATTTGCAGCGGATGCCGGTGCCGCCCCGCCTCCGGATGCGGAACAGATACCGCCCACCGCAGCTGCTCAAACCTGCCTGTGCCCTCCCTTTGCAACATATTACATTTTTCCTATTTTATTAAATATGTAATATATTACTTGAGCTCTAAAAAAGGAGAGCGCGCAGAACCGCTATTCTGTTCGCTCTCCAATACACTTGTTTTATGGCCTTATCATAAGATATTTTAGGGGCAATGTCAAGAACTTTTTCGAGCTCTGGTTGAAAACATTTTATATGGGATATATTTACATATTCAGACAAGTCAAACGGCCGCATCCTCCCGGGACACGGCCGTCCATGTTTTCTTCCACTATTCCGCCCAGAAACGGCTGACGGTGCGGCGGTAGGAGTTGGTCAGGTGTCGGGCCATGGCCTGCTCTGCCCGCTCGGCGCTCCCTTCCGCGATGGCATCGCAGATGGCCACATGCTCATCAAAGACGATCTTGGCGTCGATGGAGTTGTTATACACCGACTTGACCTCAAACCGGAGATAGTGGTCCAGGAGCAGCTCGCACTCCCGGTAGAGCAGGCGGGTCTGAGTGGCCCGCCGCCACTGCCCGGTGGAAGATGTGGTCCAGGCGGTACAGGTGCTGCCCATCCCTGGTGGAGAGCTGGTCCCGGAGGCGGTCCAGGCTCTCCCGCATGGCCTGAAGGTCCCGCTGGGCAGCACGGTTCGCCGCCAGCTTCGCGTTGATGCACTCGATATACATCCGGGTCTCCAGGATGTCCCGGGCGTCCCGGTCAGACACCGGCACCACCTGCACCCCCTTGCCCCGGGAGAAGGAGACATAGCCGTCCTTCTGGAGCTCCAGCAGAGCCTCCCGCACCGGGGTTCGGCTGATGCCCAGCTCCTTGCAGATGTCGTCCTGGGAGTAGATGGCCCCTACCCGAAACCGGTTGAAGAGGATCGCCTCCTTGATCAGGCGGTATGCCTGTTCTTTATAAGAGGGCGTGGCCCCCACATCCTGTCCGCCAAACAGCTCCTCTGCCATAAGCTCTCCTCCCGTCCCATGCCAGCTTTTCCCCATCTTACCATCCCCGGACGCCCGGTGTCAAGCGGAGCTGCGGACCTGCTCCCGGGGCAGCGGGGTCTTAGCGGATCAAGGCTCCCCGCGCCGCGGTGGAAGGTGCTGTCCTCCCCTGTGCCACTCCATATGGTACTCTTCCCGGCCGGTGTTCTCCTCCCGCTCCGCGGCCCGGATGGCAAAGCCCTCCCGCTGGTAAAAGCGGACCGCCGGGCTGTTCTCCCGGTACACGTGGAGTGTCAGGCTCTCCCGCCCCTCCTTGGCCCGCTCCAGCAGCGCCCGCCCGATCCCCCTGGACCGGGCGGCACGCCGGACGAAGAGCCCCGCCAGATAGTCGCCGGTCAGTCCCGCAAAGCCCTGGAGCCCCTCCCAGTCCTGATAGACGAACACCTGGGCGGCGGGCAGCGCCGCCCGCACCTCCTCCATATGGTCACACCAATAGCTCTCAGGAAGAAAGCAGTGGGCTTCCAGGTTGGCGTCCAGCCAGATCTGCATCACCTGGTCCAGATCCTCCGGACGGAGAGCCCGGATCATAATGCCGCCCCCCCTCTTACAGCCCGTTGACTACGTTGGTGGGCCGCTCTCCGTTCAAAATATGCCGGGCGTTGGTCCACATGGTCAGATGCGCCTTGGCAAAAGCCCCCCCGGAGCTGCCCCCCAGGTGGGAGCTGTAAACCACCCGATCTCTGACCTCCGGCGGCAGGTCCACCAGAGGGTGGTCGCCGGGGGTGGGCTCCGGGAAAATAGTATCCAGCGCCGCGCCCCGGATGGTCCCGTCTATGAGTGCCTTCCGCAGGGCCTGGTTGTCCACCAGGTCGCCCCGGCCGCAGTTGACCAAGATGGAGTTGGGCTTCATCCGGGCCAGGAAGGCCCCATCCACCATCTCCCGGGTCTCGTCGGTGACCGCGCAGTGGAGCGAGATGATGTCGCACTGGGCGGTCAGCTCCTCCAGAGGCAGATAGGTCACCCCAAAGTCCTCCTCCACCTGAGGCGGACGGCGGTGGCGGGTGTAATAGTATAGCTTGCAGCCGAAGCTGGCCAGCCGCCGGGCGGTGGCCTGGGCGGTGTCTCCAAAGCCCACCAACCCCACCGCACACTGGAACAGGCCGGGGGCGTGGGCGGCGATGGCCTTCTGCTTCATCTGGATCTGTTGCCCCTGGATGACCGCGTTGTGTCCAGGGATGCCGAAGCGCAGAGCCATCAGCATCAGCATGATGGTGTGCTCCGCCACCGATTCCGCGTTGCACCCCTTATTGTTGCACACATAGATCCCCCGCTCCCGGGCGGCCTGGCAGTCGATGCAGTTGTACCCTACACCCTCAGAGTGGATCATCTTCAGCTCTGGAAGCTGGTCCATCACATCGGGACCCACATCCGTGATGGCATCCACAAAAATGATCCTCGCGTCCGCATTTTCCTGGGCCGCCTGGACATAGGTCTGGTCCGGGCGGCGGAACACCAGCTCCACCGGCATCTCATCCGCAAATGGGGGCCGGTACACGTCATAGCGGTCTCTGGGGCCAAAAACTAATATCTTCATGGGGTGCCCTCCTTATTTTAATTGTATGACAATTATACCACCCGTTTTTCGCCAATACAAGGGGAGCCTTTCTGCAAAATATTAGCACTCTTATTTATTGAGTGCTAATATTTACACTTGTGACACATCTGTGTAACAAAAAATTCATAATCCCTCACTATAATAAAGCCAAAGTTCAGAGAGGCCCGGGCCGGAGGATGCTCCGCCCGGGACCGAAAGGAGTTTTGACTTATGTATATGATCCCCTACACCCGCCGCAGCAACAGCAGCATGATGGATCTGTTTGACGAGTTGGAGCGCAGCATGTTCGGCGAGCCGGAGAATATAGTTCCAACCAGTCTCAGCAGCCCGTCTCCTTCTGCGTGGATATTCTGGACCAGGGGGACAGCTACCGCATGGAGGCCGAGCTGCCCGGCTTCCGCAAGGAGGACATCGATCTGGATGTAAAGGACGGCGTGCTCACCATCTCCGCCAAGCACCAGGCCGATGACCGCACCGCCGCCGACAACTACATCTGCCGGGAGCGCCGCACCGGCAGCTTCTCCCGGTCCTTCACCCTGGACGGCATCCAGGAGGACGCCATCCGGGCCTCCTATCAGGACGGGGTGCTGGAGCTCATTCTGCCTAAGCGGCAGGAGGTCCTTCCCCAGTGCCACAAGATCCAGATCCAGTGAGGTCTCCCCAGCCGCGGTCAGGCGGAGCCGGTACGCCGGCTCCGCCTGACTCTTTTCCAAATCGCGTTTCTTCCCAAACTCAATTTTCAGTTTGTGTGCCCCTGTAGGACGCAGCACACAAAAGTATGGAAACTTGAAAAAAGACTTGCAAATCTTGTCCAATGGCTCTATACTAATTTTAGCAGTTAAGTTTATTGAGTGCTAAAGTTTAAGAATCAATATAGATCGGATCTAGGAGGTGTTCCTTTTATGAATATGAATCAATTTACCCAGAAATCGCTGGCCGCCATTCAGGGCGCCCAAGACATCGCCCTGGAGTACGGGCACCAGCAGATCGAGCAGGCCCATCTGCTCATGGCGCTGGTCCAGGACGGCGAGGGGCTGATCCCCCAGCTGCTCACCAATATGGGCCTGACCCTCCCCAGCTTCCAGGCCGCCGTCCAGCACGAGGTGGAGAAGCTGCCCCGGGTCTCCGGTGGAGGCCGGGAGGCGGACAAGGTCTATGTGGCTCAGGACGTGGACCGTGCCCTGAAATCCGCCGAGTCCGCCGCGGCGTCCATGAAGGATGAGTATATCTCTGTGGAGCACATCCTGCTGGGCCTGCTGGACAGTGCCAACAGCGCCCTGAAGGAGCTGTTCCGCACCTACAACGTCACCCGGGAAAAAGTGATGCAGGCCCTGACCTCTGTCCGGGGCAACCAGCGGGTCACCAGTGACAACCCTGAGGAGACCTATGACGCCCTGAAGAAGTACGGCACCGACTTGGTGGAGCGGGCCCGCCAGAACAAGCTGGACCCGGTCATCGGCCGGGACGACGAGATCCGCAATGTCATCCGCATCCTCTCCCGCAAGAGCAAAAACAATCCCGTCCTCATCGGGGAGCCCGGCGTGGGTAAGACCGCCATTGCCGAGGGGCTGGCCCAGCGGATCGTTAAGGGGGACGTGCCCAACAGTTTGAAGGACAAGACCATCTTCTCCCTGGATATGGGCAGCCTCATCGCCGGGGCCAAGTACCGGGGCGAGTTTGAGGAGCGGCTGAAGGCCGTCCTCAACGAGGTGAAGAAGTCCGAGGGGCGTATCATCCTCTTTATCGACGAGCTGCACACCATCGTAGGGGCGGGCAAGACGGAGGGCTCCATGGATGCGGGCAATCTCCTCAAGCCCATGCTGGCCCGGGGAGAGCTGCACTGTATCGGCGCCACGACCCTCAACGAGTACCGGCAGTATATTGAAAAGGACGCCGCTCTGGAGCGCCGCTTCCAGCCTGTCATGGTGAATGAGCCCACGGTGGAGGATGCCATCGCCATCCTCCGCGGCCTGAAGGAGCGGTACGAGGTCTATCACGGCGTCAAGATCACCGACGGGGCCATCATCGCCGCCGCCACTCTCTCCAACCGCTATATCACTGACCGCTTCCTCCCCGACAAGGCTATCGATCTGGTGGATGAGGCCTGCGCCATGATCCGCACCGAGATCGACTCCATGCCCACCGAGCTGGACGTCATCCAGCGGAAGATCATCCAGCACGAGATCGAGGAGGCCGCTCTGAAAAAAGAGACAGATAAGCTGTCCCAGGAGCATCTGTCGGAGATCCAGAAGGAGCTCTCCGACATGCGGGATGAGTTCAACGCCAAGAAAGCCCAGTGGGAGAACGAGAAGAACGCCATTGGCAAGGTCCAGAAGCTCAGGGAGGAGCTGGAGGAGGCCAACGCCCAGCTGGAGAAGGCCCAGCGGGAGTACGACCTGGAGCGGGCCGCCCAGCTCCAGTACGGCCGCATCCCCGAGCTGAAAAAGGCCCTGGAGGCGGAGGAGCAGATCGCCAATGAGGGGCGGCAGCGTTCCCTGCTGCGGGACAAGGTCACCGAGGAGGAGATCGCCCGCATCATCGAGCGGTGGACCGGAATCCCCGTCTCCCGGCTCATGGAGGGGGAGCGTGAGAAGCTGCTTCACCTGGAGGACATCCTCCACCAGCGGGTGGTGGGTCAGGACGAGGCGGTACGCCTGGTGTCCGAGGCCATCCTCCGCAGCCGGGCCGGCATCGCTGACCCCAACAAGCCCATTGGCTCCTTCCTGTTCCTGGGCCCCACCGGCGTTGGTAAGACCGAACTGGCCAAGACCTTGGCTGAGGCCCTGTTCGACAGCGAGAAGAACCTGGTTCGCATCGACATGAGCGAGTATATGGAGAAATTCTCCGTGTCCCGGCTCATCGGGGCTCCTCCCGGATATGTGGGCTATGAGGAAGGCGGCCAGCTCACTGAAGCGGTGCGGCGGAAACCCTACTCCGTTATCCTCTTTGATGAGGTGGAAAAGGCCCACCCGGACGTATTCAATATATTACTTCAAGTATTGGACGACGGCCGTATTACAGATAGTCAAGGCCGCACCGTGGATTTCAAGAACACTATCATCATTCTTACCTCCAACCTGGGCAGCCAGTTCCTGCTGGACGGCATCGACAGCCGGGGGGAGATCAGCCAGGAGGCCCGGGAGCAGGTCAGCGATCTGCTCAAGCGGTCCTTCCGCCCGGAGTTTCTCAACCGGCTGGATGAGATCGTGTTTTACAAGCCCCTGACAAAGGACAACGTGACCCATATCATCGATCTGATGGCCGCCGACCTGAACCGCCGGCTGGAGGACAAACAGCTCACCGTGGTCCTCACCCCCGCGGCCAAGGAGGAGATCATTGCCAGCGCCTACGACCCCATCTACGGCGCCCGGCCCCTGCGCCGCTATCTCCAGCATACGGTGGAGACCCTTATCAGCAAGAAGATCATTGCCGACCAGGTGGAGCCCGGCTCCCGCATCACCGTGGACTGCCGGGATGGACAGCTCACCGTGGACAGCCGGGAGGTGCTCACCGGCGAGGTCATCGACGCCTGATTCCTCCCCTATTCCTCCTTTTTTCGGCGCGGACCTGCGGGCCCGCGCCGGATTTTTTCTTCCTTCTCCCTCTCGCTCCTTGTCTTTTCCCCCCGGATATGCTATATTGAGACCGGAAAAAAGCTCGGCTTTCGGGCCGCCTGGCGGCCCATGTCAATTTTAAGGAGTGGATCTGTCATGTTAAACCGCGCGTTCCGCACCGCCCTGTGCGCCGGCGCCCTGCTTCTGGCGCTCTGCCTGCCCGCCTCCGCGGCCCAGGAGGGGGATTTCTCCGTCCTGGTCAATGGGGAGGCCGTCACCTTTACCGACGCCGCCCCCCTGCTGAAGGACGGCCGTTCTTTCCTGCCCATGGTGGAGACCTTTGACGCCCTGGGCTTCGCCCAGGGGGATATCACCTGGGACGCCGCCACCCGCAGTGTCACCGCGGCCAAGGATGACACCTCCATCACCCTGACCATCGACCAGAAGGAGCTCACTGTGACCCGTGGGCAGGAGAACGCCGCTGAGACGGACACCACCACCACCGATGCCGCTCCCTTCATCGACGCCGCCTCCTCCCGCACCTACGTCCCCGTGGGACTGGTGGCCGGTGCCCTGGGGTACAACGTAGGCTGGGATGCCCAGACTTCTACTGTCATCATCGACGACGTAGATGCCATCCTGGCCGCCAACTCCGAGACCTACGCCATGATGGACCGGTATCTGGAGTACACCCGGGATCTGACCGGCGGCACCTGCAAGGTGGAGGGCAGTCTGGCAGTGGAGATGGAGCTCTCCTCCCTCATGACCGGCGGCATCCAGGGAGATTACTCCATGCTCCAGAGCGACAGCTCCGCCTTCCAGTTCAGCACAGAGCTGGATGTGGAACTGTCCGCTCCTGATGCTGAGGTATCCGCCCAGATCGATCCCATCGACCTGGAACTGCGGGGCGACCTGGAGGAGGGCCTGTTCTACTTTTCCTCCGATGCACTGACCCAGATGTCCGATCCCAGCGTCACCGGCCTGTGGTTTAAGATGGATCTGAAGTCCATGATGGACCAGCTCTCCCTCCAGACCGGCCTGGACTACACCGACCTCCTGCTCATGGCCCGGGCCGCTCAGGACATGAGCTTTGCCGACTCTCTGGCCCTTATCCTGCGGGAGGTCCCCCTCACCTCCGCCTCCATGACCACTCGTGATCTCCTGGCTCTTTATAACAGCATGTTCTCCGACAGTGCCCTGGAGCAGAAGGGGACCACTTATATCTCCACCACCCAGGCGGAGGACATGGACATCACCTTTACTCTGTTCACCTCCGACTCCAAGGTCACCGGCTATTCCATGACCATGAAGGCGGACCAGGAGGGGGCCATTGTGTCCGTGGACGCCTCCATGAAGGGCAAAGAGCTGGCTATGACCATGGAGATGAGCACGCCCGCCGTCATCGACGAGGCCTCCGGCGTCTCCATTCCCGGCTTCACCTACACCGTGACGATGGACGGCACCTACTCCGCCTCCAGCACCCAGCCCCAGACCCAGCCCCCCGCCGGCGCCGACGTGGTGGACCTGATGGAGCAGCTGACCGTTGAGATGGATCCGGTCTCCGTCTGAGCCGCCCCCGGACCATCAGCCCCCGGCCCGCTCCCGTGTGACATCTCTCATACAGGAGCGGGCCTTTTTGACGCTGTTTTCCCCTTCCGCGGCGTATTTTTCAGCTCTGCCCCTTGGCCTGGCGCTTGTCTTTCCACCCCGGATATGATAGGATGGAGACAGGCTTCCGGGCCCAAAATCGTCTGTATTGGAGGCATCTCTATGAAGTGCGGCCGTCTTCTGCCACTCCTGCTCTCCCTCCTTCTGTCTGTCTCGCTGCTCGCTCCGGCGGCCCTGGCCCGGGAGACCGAGTTCTTCCCGGACTTCCCGGAGCCGGTCCCCGCCTCGGCCCAGGACTGGAGCCCCGCCGACCCCAGCAGCTTTGATGCGGCCCGGCAGGCACTTCTGACCGCCGTTCGGGGGGAGGATGCCTCAGAGCGCTCGGTCCTCTCTCTGCTGTCCAGGATGACGGACCGCTTCAACGAGCTGCTCACCGAGTACTACTTCTGCTCCCTGGACTATATGCGCTCCCCCGCCTCCTGCACCCAGGAGTATGTCCGTTACAGCTCCGTCTGCGGTCAGGCGGAGAGCGACTACCTCTCCGCCGTCCAGGAGGTGCTGAACAGCGCCTACGGCTCCGTTCTGGTCGGGCTGCTGGGGGAGGGGCAGGCTCAGTCCCTCCTGTCCACCTCTCCCAATACGCGGGAGGAGCTGGCCCTGCTGGAGCGTGAGACTGCTCTGGTCAACGAATACTGGGAGGCGGTGGTCCAGGAGCCCTCTGTCCAGTCCGGCGGCAGGACCTGGACCCGTGCCCAGGCGGACGCCGCCTATCTGGTGGGCTCACTGGAGGAGGATGCCTATCTGACCCTGGTGGGGGAGCTGGCCGCCGTCCGCAATGGGGTCCTCGCCCCTATCTACCTGGAGCTGGTAAAGGTGCGCAATCAGTACGCCGCCTCCAAGGGCTATGATGACTATGTCCAGTACGCCTATCAGACTGTCTACGGCCGGGACTATACGCCGGAGGAGGCCGCCCTCCTCCATCGCGCGGTCAAGGCCCTTCTGCCCCGTCTGGAGTCCGAACTGCTGATCGCCCAGTCCCGCCTCAGCTCCCTGTCCCCCGTCCGGCTCTCCTCCCTGGAGGACATGACCCAGGAGGAGGTGCTGGACGCTGTGGAGCCCTATATGGATGCAGTCTCCAGCGAATACAGGGAACTGTACGGCTATATGCGGGACAACGGTCTCTACGATCTGGACATACTGGCCAGCTCCAGCACGCTGGGCGTCACTGTCAGCCTGCCCGCCTATCGCTCTGCCTATATTCTCAGCTCCGCCCAGGGCAGCTATCTGGACGTAAAGACCCTGATCCACGAGTTCGGCCACTTCGCCAACCACTGCCTGGCTGAGGATGAGCAGTTCTGCTACGACGTGGCCGAGACCCACTCTCAGGGGCTGGAGGCCCTGTACCTCACCTTTGCTGACAGCTTGGCGGGCCAGGCGGGCGGGGACGCCTACCGGGCGGCCATTCTCTCCGACCTGCTAGGGATGCTGTACTTCTGCATGTACGACGAGTTTGAGCAGGCGGTCTATCAGGCGGACGGCCTCACGGTGTCCGGGATGAACCGGCTCTACCGCTCTATCTCGGAGTCCTACGGCTTCCTCTACTCCATCGGCGGGGAGGAGGCCTATGACTGGGCCGCCAACTCCCAGCTGTTTGAACAGCCCTGCTACACCATCAGCTATGTGACTTCTGTTCTCAATTCCCTGGAGCTCCTTGTGGACTCCGCGGAGGACTTCAATGCCGCCGCCGACACCTATCTGGCCCTGGTGGCCCAGACAGACACAGCCGGCTACCGGGACGCCGTCGCTCAGGCGGGTCTCACAGACATGCTCCAGCCCGGTGCCGCTCAGGATGTCCTGGAGGCGGTGGAGCAGTATTTCTATCGGGAGATCTGCGGTCTGTCCTTTCCCGACCTGACGGGCCACTGGTCTGCCCGCTACGCCCTGACCTGCGCCTCCTCCGGCCTCTTTTCCGGGGATGAGGCCGGCAACTTCCGCCCGGACAGCGGTGTGACCTGGGCGGAGCTGCTCACCGTGCTCTGGCAGGTGGCCGGCGCCCCCCAGCTGTCCGGTCCCTGGGACGGGGCGTGGTATGCCGGCGGGGCCAACTTCGCCCTCTCCGCC